>JGI24700J35501_10930761_pt1 | contig 22155 bp, 8 predicted proteins | sample TergutTh196P1_FD_35501 | JGI IMG/M metagenome (IMG submission 35501)
TTTCGTCATTTAAAAAGAATGACGAAAGGATATTAAAGCGCAGTCGGGCAGTTTCTGGAAACTATTTTTAGAATAATTCCTATAAATTTGAGGATGAGTATCTTTAAGGAATTACCTTATTTTAATACCACAGGGGGGGGTTAAAGTCAATAGATTAAATGTGTGAGTTTAAAAAATTTTTAAAAATTATTCAGAATGTGAAAAATATCTGATTAAATCCAACAAATCTATGGTGATATGCGTAGATTATTAATGAAAGATTTTGAAAATGTTGAAAATGTTGATCCCTTTTTTTAAGAGAAAAAAGCAACGACTATTATTTGTAGCAAGGATGGAAAATTTCTCTGCACTTTATAACAGAAATTCTAAGTTGGTAAATTGAGTGGAAAGTTGGTAAATTGAGTGGAAATTTATTAAACAGATTGTGTTATATGCGAAATAGAAGCTGTCTTTCGGTGTGAAAGGTCTCATTTCTTCAAATTGGGAAAGATCAGCGTTTACTAAACTCGTGATTTTTATGATACTAGATCAGTTTGATGCTAGAAGAGGAGATTTAAAAATATATGTATATATTAGAAAAATTTGATGTAGTCAGAAAAATAAAAGTTGAATCCCAAGAGGAGAAGTACTATGTAAAATCGGACGATAGTGAAGGTTTATCAAAATACACTAATAAGAATGAAGAATGTGAAAGAAAGATTAAAATATCATTAACTTCTTATCCAGCAAGAATTAATCAAATCCATTTAACGATTGAAACGCTTCTGAATCAATCAAAAAAAGTGGATCAAATATTATTGTGGCTTTCAAAGAATCAGTTTCCTAATTTAGAAAATGATTTACCTGAGGAGCTATTAGCACAGTTAGATCAAGGATTTGAAATACGATGGGTTGATGATGACTTAAAACCGCATAAAAAGTATTACTATGTGATGAAAGAATATCCTAACGACATTATTATCACTGTTGATGATGATCTACTTTACGAAGAAGATATGGTGGAAAAATTATATCAATCCTATTTAAAGTTTCCTAAAGCTGTTTCGACAATGCTAACTCACCTAATAACTATTACTGAAGATGGTCAAAAAGTGGAGCCTTATAATTATTGGATTAAAAATTATGATATGATTTTAGGAAAACCTTCTATGAAATTGCTTGCTCTTAGTGGTAGTGGAACATTATACCCTCCCAAAAGTATGCATGAACAATTATTTAATTTAGAAGTTATTAAAAGTAATATTCCTATTGCAGATGATTTATGGCTTAAATTGATGCAAGTTATGAATAATACTCCTGTTGCCTTAGTGAGTAAATACTCAAAAGAAGTTTTAAATATTAGGAGAGATTCTCAAGAAAAAGTGCTTTGGAGAGAGAATGTGCTTGAACGAAAGAATGATATCCAACTTGCAGAGGTATTAAAAATTTATAATGAATATTTTGGTGAAGAAAATACGTTAATTTCAAAAATAAGTGATAATGTGTTCTAAATTTCAAAAATGAATGGTGAATAGAAATGAAGATAGAAAAGATAGCAAGAGGAAAAATAAAAATTTCAACTATACTTCCATGTTATAATTCAGCACATCTAATAGATAGATGTCTAGAGAGTATTTTAAAACAGACTTTGAAAGAGATTGAAATTATATGTATAGATGATGGTTCAACAGACAATACATTAGAAATCTTAGGAGAATACGCAAAAAAAGATCCCCGTATTACAGTTCTAAGCCAAGAAAACCAATATGCAGGTGTTGCAAGAAACAAAGGTATGTCTATAGCAAAGGGTAAGTATCTATATTTCATGGATTCTGATGATTTTTTAGAAGAAACAGCACTAGAAAAAATATTTAATAGGATCGATGAGCTTGAATCTGATATTTGTATTTTTGGTGCAGGAACTCTTGATTTAGTTACAGATGAGTTGCATTATACTTACCCATTAAAAAAGAAAGTTATTGATAAAGGGACATTTTCTCCAAGAGAGGTTTTTAGTGCTATAATGACTATATGTCACACTGCTCCTTGGAATAAAGTTTATAAAAAATCTTTTTTAGATGAATCAAAAATAAAATTTCAGGAAACTCAACGAAGCAATGATTTATATTTTTGCCAAGCTACTTTAATCGAAGCAGAAACAATAACATCAGTTAATGAATGGTTATATACAAGAACAATCAATTCAGAAACTAGTCTTGTAGAAACAATGGATATTAATCCATATTCTTTTTATGATTCAAATAAAAAACTTCGTGAATATTTAGTAAAGAAAGGTGTTATTGAAGAGTTAAGACCACAACTTTTACGTATACATTTATATTCTGCTAGACATGTACTTTCTAAATTAAAGACAAACGAAGTTTTTAAAGATGTCATTTTATTCCTAAAAGAAAAGTATTTTTTAGAACTTGAAATTTGGCAAAATAGAGATTTGCTCGATTTAAAATTAACAGTTGTTCAATGCATGTTCTTTATTATGGAAAGTACAGAAGAAGAAATTAAGGAGGCTAGATTTAATCATAAATTAGGATTACTAGAAAGCAAAGTGAAAGTTTCTGTTATCATTCCCTGCTATAACTCAGAAAGATTTTTACATGAATGTTTAGATAGCCTTTTAAATCAGACCTTAAAAGAGATTGAAATTATATGTATAGATGATGGTTCAACAGATGGAACACTAGAAATTCTAAAAAGTTATGTTGAAAAAGATAGACGATTTAAGTATTTGGCGCAGAAAAATCAGTATGCAGGTGTTGCAAGAAATAAAGGACTAGGGATAGCAAGAGGAAAATATCTGTCCTTTCTAGACTCTGATGATTTTTTTGAACCTACGATGCTTGAAAAAATGTATAAAAAATCAGAAGAGGATGCGTCGGAAATTTGTATAGCTGGTGGTGGAAATTATGATATGAGGACAGGAATGGTGTCTTATAAGTATAAAGTACGTCATAAATCGTTCCCGAGCAATATGCCATTTTCTTATAAAGATGTTTTACAAGATATTTTCAGTATAAGCACTATAGCACCCTGGAATAAAATGTATAAAAGATCATTTATTCAAAAAAATAGCTTGAAATATCAAGCTATTCAAAGAGCAAATGATGTGTATTTTTCGCAAAGTGCTATATCTATAGCAGAACGAATTACTGTTGTTGATGGTTGGTTATTTACATATAGAATTGGTAGTGAAACAAGTCTTATCGAAACTATGGATAACAATCCGTTTTCTTTTTACGAAGCAAATAAAGCGTTAAAAACTCACCTCATGAAAAGGGATTGCTTTTCTGATATGCATCGAAGTTTAAAAAAAGTAGTTTTATCTAATGCTATTCATACCTTAAATGCTGCAAAGACAAAAGAGGCATGGTTAAAAATTGCTTTATTTCTTAAAAGTAAATGTATTCCAGAATTTGAACTTTTAGAAACTTTTGAATTTTTACCTGTAAATGATCCAAATATAAAGATGTTAAAATTCCTTGTGGATACTAGTGTTGAAGAACTAGGAGTATATAATCCTATTCTTAGAAAAGATGAAGCAGAAAGTGAATATGTACCCGAAAGGAACTTTAGATTAAATAGTGAATTGAAAATATCTGTAATAATACCAGTATATAATAGTGAAAAGTATATAGAGGAGACTCTTAGAAGTGTTTTGAATCAAAGTCTACTAGATATAGAAATAATATGTATAAATGATGGCTCAACAGATGATTCTTTAGAAATATTGAATAAACTTTCTCAAGAAGAAGATCGGATAACCATTATATCTCAAGAAAACCGAGGTCAATCATCAGCTAGAAACAAAGGATTAAATCTTGCAAAAGGTGAGTATGTAATGTTTGTTGATAGCGATGATCTACTACTCCCTACATCTCTGGAGCGTTTATACAGAAAGGCTAAATATTATAATTTAGATGATTTATTTTGTGAAGGTGAGGTGTTTTTTGATCCAATTCAGCTATACGAAAAAAATGAACCTTGTTTGGGAATGTATAGCTATAACCAAGATTATCCACTTGCTTCTGGGAGAAAGATTTTACAGCAAATGATAAAAAGTAAGCAGTTTAGATCATCTGTGTGTACCCGTTTATTCAAACGTAAGTTTTTAGAAGAGAATATGTTAAGATTTACAGGTGGACCAATCTACGAAGAAAAAATCTTCACTATCAACTCTTTGAATGTTGCTAGGCGTGTAATGGTACACAGGGAACCCTTATACCTTATTCGCGTCCATTCAGATGCTCTAACAATGATAGCAGATGATTTCAATCAATTTTATTCATTAGGACATTGTTTAAATGAAGCATTAAAAAGAGCAGCGAATAATATGCATTGCGAGTTTAAAGAAGCATTTTTAAAATTATCGAGAGACTACAAAGAAGATATGTCGAAAAAGATTAAGCTTATTAGAAATAATAATCCAATTATTTCTAATAAAATGTTAGAAGTGATTGACAAATTTATAGTTGATAAAGAACTAGGAACTTATTTTCAAAATTTATATGTATTCTATATACTTTACTCCTTTAAAAATGAAAAATCATTTGAAAGTAAAGAAAATTTTGGAAAAAGGATTTTCTTATTAAGGAATGCTTTACAACATATAAATGATCAAAGATTAAATGAAGCCGCAAAAAAAACTGACTTCAGTTTTCATAGTATTTTAAATTTTAAACAAACAGGTGAAATAAAACCAAAGCATCTTATTTATAAGGATGTACTAAATGAAGATAAAAATGACATTTACGCAATCAATTCACAAGGTGAGGTTATTGAAAAGTTATCTCAAGCGAAAATAGAAATAATTGTTTTTAAAGCTTTTAACAACCAAATTAAAATTTTGGGCAAACTAGATACGTTCTTTGATTTCTCGCAATACAACGTTTACTTCGAAAATGAGCAAGGAATAAAAATAGACATTCCATTAGCAACTAGAAGTTATGATAAGGTGAAAGCATTAGGAATGTTGATCAATAGTCCTTTTAGTTTTTCCAACGTCTGCTATCTACCTTATGATTTTCTAAGCCAAGAAGTTCATTTAGTTGCCGAGCATCAAGAATTAAAAACTAAAGTTAATTTGAACTTGAACTTTGTACGTAATTCAGCTCGACTTATGAATGATGTATCTGGCAGTCATCTCTCTGTTGGCAATAAAGTCATTTACTATGAAAAAGAAACTAAAGCTTTAAAAGTCACCAATGATCCAAACAAAATTAATTATTTACGTCAATTAGCTAATGCCCAGCTGTCGGAGGAGTCTTCTAAGAAATGGGACATTGTTGAGGTAAGAAACCTACATCCATACATTTTAGAAGAATACAAGGGAAAACAGGTCAATTTGTTTATGAATGATGTAAATGAAGTGGAAGAAGATACGGTTAAACTAATCGAATATTTTGAAGCTCAGAAAATAAAAAATGAGGAAAATTATTTTATATTGGATGAGAAGTCGGAAATGTTTGCAGAGTTAAAATCTCGCGGGATCAAAGTCATTCCATACAGAAGTTTTGAGCATTTGAAGTTATTATTAATAGCAGACAAGTTAATTACGACCAATTTCAAGCCTGACATAGAAAACCCATTTAAAATTTATTTCGGTAAAAGTTTGAGAGACTTGTATAGATTTAAAACAATCGTTCTACAATACGAAGAACTTGAAGAAAAAGCTTTAACACTGATGAAAAAGAAAACGAAGGAAGTTGATCTCTTCGTCGGCTTGAAGTATAAGGATAATCCAGAAAAGTCATATGAATACATCCAAAAAATATAAATGAAATGCTCAAAATTTTGCTTGTTTGGTACTAGCTTTTAGATTCTGAGTACAGTGAAAGGCTGGCTATAAAAGTGAGAAAAAGAATGAATATCATGACTTCTTGTGATGATGGATATGCTAGATACGTTTTTGTCAATCTAGCTAATATTGGTAAAGTTCTAACAGCTAAATACGATATTTATTTTTATCTGTTACAAAGCAAAGTTAGCAGCAAACTCATAGAAGAAATGGATAAATATGCAAAAACAATTGATGTGAAGTTTTATAACATCAAAATTGAAGAGAATGGCTCGTTTGACGGTATTACAAAATATTCAAAATTTAGATCAGGAAATAGTGAATGCTTTTACAGTTTGGTTGCTCATCTGTATTTACCAGAAGAAGTGGATAAAGTGATGTACATTGATACAGGAGATGTTATTTTACTAACAGATGAGTATGATTTTTACTATGATGGTTGGAAAGGGAGAACTTTATTTGCGCTTAATACTTGGAGAATGAGGGTTGAGAAAGATAATTTTAAGGATCTAACAGAAAGGAAAACAGGTGGATTTAATTCAGGGCAATTTATTTTGGATATCAAGCAACTAAGAGAGCGAAATGTAAAAATGCAAGATTATATTGATTATGCGAATCAATGGAAAAAAGCGATGCCGAAGGAGAAGCACTTATATGTGGGTGACCAAGCATTTTTAACAGGATTTTTTGCAGGAGATATTTATCGTATTTCTAAAAAATCTAAAGATTTCGACGCTTATAATGTTAAAGTCGCTAAAGACGTAGGGGAAGAAGCAGTGACACATTACAAGTCCGCCCATTTTAATAAAATGTTTGAAAATCTTAAGCCTTGGGATTTTCCTTTTAAAAAAGAGAAAGATTTGGATAAATTTTCAGTCAAAATTGCTGATCATCCAAAAAGGCAAGCCATTTTAAGCCCAACAGAAAAGTTTTATTTACTCAAATGGTGGGAGTTTTGTGAAATGACACCTGTATACGAAACGTTGAAAAGAGAATCTTTCTATCATTTAAAGTTATTACACAGACTTGTTAAGTTTTCTGAAAAATAGTTCCCATGAAGGGTAGCGTGAAAGAAATGGATATTTTAAAATCGTTTAGTGAAATTAAAAAAATAGATGTCGGCATGTCTCAGGATGAAAAATATTATGCGAAGTGTTCAGAGGGTAAAACGTTTTTTCTAAGGATATTTGATAAAAAAAATTATCGTAAAAAAGAAAGAGAATTTGAGCTTATGCAAAAATTGACAGAAGTAGGCGTTCCTGTTGCGAGACCGATTAAGCTAGAGGTTTGTGATCAAACCGATAAGGCTTATATGATGACAGAGTGGTTAGAAGGACAGATGCTAAAGGATATATTTCCTAAATTTTCAAAAGGTGAAGCATATACCCTTGGACTTGAAGCAGGGAAAATTTTAAAAAAAATGCATGGCTTGCAGGCAGGTACCAATGAAGATCCGTGGCACGACAAGTATCAATCACAATATGAAAAGTTGGTTAAAAAAGTTGAAAAATCAACATTAACGATTGAGAAGTTTGATCTGATATTAGATTTTTTTGAAAAGACGAAAGAACAATTGAAAGATCGTCCACAGACTTTTTTACATCAGGATTTTGGAACACATAATATGATGTTTTCAGAAGGGACACTCTCTCTCTTTGATTTTGATAATCATTCATTTGGAGATCCTTGGAAAGACTTTTGCTATATCATACCGGTTCCAGATCAAAAGCGGTCATGGAAAGAAGGGCAAGGAACGTCTTTTTTTGCGACTGGTTGTATACATGGTTATTTTGATATTTCTGGTGAAGAACGTCCACCACAAGCATTTTGGGATTTACATGCCCTTTATAATCTCTTCCAAGTGATCAGCGCATCTTTATCGCAACTTAAAAAAAGTAAAGAAGCTGCACAGCATCGCATTAAAAGTCTCGAATACTTTCTTTACAACTACAATGACTTGCAAAGAACGGTGCCCTTGTGGTATGAAAATACGGTTAAGGCAATGCGTAAGCACATCGTCGTCTCTTTAACTTCTTACCCCGAACGCATCTCTAACATCCATTTAACGATTGAAACCCTCATGAATCAGTCAAAAAAGGCAGATAGGCTCTTATTGTACTTGTCTAAAGATCAGTTTCCTCAGTTAGAAAAAGATTTAACGCCAGAATTGCTAGACCAAGCGAATAGGGGTTTAGCAATCAAATGGGTTGACGATGATTTGAAACCGCATAAGAAGTACTACTATGCCATGCAAGCATTTCCTGATGATTTAATCATCACGGTTGACGATGATGTGTTATACGATGAAAAGTTAATTGACGTTTTATATCAGTCGTATTTGAAATTTCCTCATATGGTTTCAGCAACAAGGGCACATTTAATGACGTTTAACGAAGTCAATGGGAAAAAAGAGGTTGCGCCTTATAAGTATTGGTTAAAAGATTATGAACTCATTAGGGAACAACCTTCAATGAAGTTAATTCCGATTGGCATTGGAGGGGTTTTGTATCCACCTGGCATCATGCATGAAGAGTTGTTGAATGCAGAAGCGATCAAACGGACCTGTTTAAAAGCTGATGATCTATGGTTAAAAATGATGCAAGTTATGGTCAATACGCCGACAGTTGTGACGAAGGAAAAGCTCGATGTTAAGGAAAACGGTGTTGATAAAAGTACAGCTTTATGGAAAGAGAATGTCCTTGAGAATTTGAATGATATCCAATTCAATCAAATTTTAGCAGAATACGATCATTTCTTTGGAGAAGAAGAGACTTTAACCACAAGAATCCATCGCTACAAGCATTAATGTAAAAAGAAGAGAGGAAACCACAATGAATCAAGAAATAACGGTATCCGTCGTTTTGCCGTGTTATAATTCAGCACCTCAGTTGGAAAAGTGTCTAGATAGCATCTTAAATCAAACGTTAAGGGAAATTGAATTAATCTGTATTGATGATGGTTCTACTGATGATACGTTAGCCATTTTAAACAACCATGCAGCTAAGGATGATCGGATTACCGTGTTGACACAAGAAAATCAATACGCGGGTGTCGCCAGAAATAAAGGATTAGCTGTTTCGAAAGGGAAATATGTGTTCTTTATGGACTCTGATGATTATTTAGAACCGACGGCGATGGAAAAGGTATACGCAAAAAGTGAGCTTCACCAGGCAGATATTTGTCTTTTTGGTGCAGGAACGTTAGACTTAACCACTGGAAAACTTGATTATGCTTATCCATTAAAAGACGCCGTTTTGAAGAAATTACCTTTTTCACGTCAAGATCATGGGAAATATATGATGACCATTTGTCACATGGCTGCATGGAATAAGTTGTATAACAAAGCATTTATTATTAACAGTGGCTTAGATTTCCAACCGTTGCAACGAAGCAATGATGTTTTCTTTTGTCAAACAACGATTATCGAAGCAAAACGCATTACGGCTGTTGATGCGTGGCTCTATACAAGAACGATTAATTCAGGAACGAGTTTAGTGGAGACCATGGATGAAAATCCGTATCCTTTTTATGAGGCCAGCCAGAAGATTAAGGCGTATTTTGTAGAAAAAGGCCTTTACAAGCATTATAAGAAGCAAATTCTCCAACGTTGTCTTTATTCTGCCATTCATGTGTTAGAAAAGCTTAAAACGAGAGAAAAGTTCTTGGAAGTCATCACTTTTTTAAAAGAAGTGGTCTTTATTGAATTTGAGATTTGGGAAAATCGAACGCTGTTTTCCCTCAACGTTACGTCGACAAAGAATTTACATTTTATCATGGAAACACCGGTTGAAGCGTTGTCATCTGTTCGATTCAATCATGAAACAAGGCTACTTGAGAACGAGATTAAAGTTTCTGTGATCATTCCATGTTATCAGTCAGCACGTTTTTTGCATGAATGTTTGGATAGTCTGCTCAATCAAACGCTTAAAGAAATTGAAATTATTTGTATTGATGATGGTTCAACGGATCACACGGTTGAAATTTTAGCGTCGTATGTCAAAAAAGACATGAGATTTAAATACATCACGCAAAACAATCAATATGCAGGCGTTGCTAGAAACAAAGGAATGGAAATTGCCAGAGGTAAATATCTCTCTTTTCTCGATTCAGATGATTTTTTTGAACCGACCATGCTTGAAGAAATGTACAATCAGTGTGAAAAAGATGTGGCAGATTTTTGTGTGACAGGTGGCGCCACTTATGATATGTCGACGAATGAGGTGACTTATAAGTACAAGGTGCGTCATGAGAAGCTACCTGAAAAAGTTCCTTTTTCATATGAAGACATTTCAAACGAGATATTTTCAGCCAGTTTCATTGCCCCTTGGAGCAAGTTGTATAAAAAAAGCTTTATCGACGAACATCAACTTCACTATCAAGCGTTAGAAAGATCAAATGATTATTTCTTTACACAAAGTGCCATGGTGCTTGCCCAGCGGATTACTGTCGTTGATCGCTGTTTGTTTACTTATCGCATTGGGACGTCAACAAGCTTAGTTGAAACAATGGATCAAAATCCTTTGTGTTTTTATGAAGCAAATAAAGCGCTGTATGAACTTATCAATGAACGTGGCATCTATGAGGAAGTGAAACAAAGTTTTAAGCGGTCAGCTTTATCAGGCGCTCATCATGCACTTAGTATGCTTAAAACAAAAGAAGCTTGGCTCAAAGTGGCTTTGTTTATTAAGACGACTTATCTTCCTGAATTTAACCTAAACGAACGACCCTATGAATATACGAATTTAACTGCTAATTTAGACCTGTTAAAGTTGCTGATGAGTAGCACACCTGAACAATTAAAAGCATATCAACCTGTTTTGAGGAAAGATGAGTTAGCAACAATTGAAGCCAAACCTGAGTTTAAGTTTGAATTAAGTCGCAAGTCTAAAAAGGTTTCGATTATTATCCCTGTTTATAATGGCAGCCGATATGTAGCAGGTTGTTTAAGAAGTGTTTTGAATCAAAGTCTCAAAGAGATCGAAGTGATTTGTGTTGATGATGGCTCAACGGATCACACGTTAGACATCTTAAAGAAAATTGCTAATGAAGATGAGAGGGTACTGATTTTAACGCAAGAAAATGGTGGTCAAGGGTCGGCAAGAAATGCAGGATTGAAAGTCGCAAAAGGTGAATACATCATGTTTGTTGATAGCGATGATTTGTTGATGAAAATGTCGGTAGAGCATTTATATAGAACGGCAAAGTACAACGACATTGATGATTTGTTTTGTGAAGGAAAAGCATTTTTTGATCCGATCAATCTACACATGGAGCAAAAACAACAATTGAAAAACTTTGAGTATGGCCGAAGCCATTATCCAGTTTTATCTGGTAGAGACATGTTACAATTGATGTTAGAACGTCGACAGTTGAGATATTCAATTAATATCAGGCTTTTTAAGCGTCAGTTTTTAGCAGAAAACAGGCTTCAATTTACGAATGAGCCGATTCATGAAGAAAAAATATTTACCATGCGCGTTTTAAATGTTGCCCAACGTGTCATGGTTTACAAAGAACCGCTCTACTTCATCCGCATTCATCCAAATGCTGTGACTTCAAAAGCAAATGCGATTCATCGATTTGATGGATGGGGAAGTTGCGTGATTGAAGCTTTAACAAGAGCAGCTAACAATGTTCATTGCGAGCATCGACAGTCGTTTATCAACTTAACGAAAGAATATCAGCAGCAAATGCTTAACAGGTTTGATGAAGTTAAGAAGAAAGAACCACAACCTTCTAATGACATGTTAAAAGCATCAAATCGGATCATGGGCGCCATTTGTAAAGATCACTCAAGTTTCTTTGAAGCGACACGTGAAAAGTTTAAGACAGCTTATGCATCTTATGTTGTACATGCGCTTGAATTGAATCAGGCATCCGGTTATGAAGCAGTTCATGAACAAAGGCTGGCTCTTTTTCATCAAGCATTAACGTATATGGATGATGTCACTTTAAATGATATGCTAGACGATGTGAACTTAGATGACAAAGCAAAGCGTGTTGTTTTCAATTTTAAAGCAACAGGTCGTGTTTTAGAACTAGCAAAAATCTATCCACTGAGCGTGGATCGAAAAGCTGTTGTTGTAAAAGATCATGATGGAAAGGTTTTAGAAAAATTATCGCAAATTGAAGTTGACATCGTGTTTTTTAAGCGCGTTGGTGCTGGCATTAAGCTCTCTGGTAAGTTAGATACATTATTTGATTTTTCTCAACTGGATTTGTACGTTGAAAATGATAAACAAGAACGAATCGAACTGAAGCCCGAGCAAAATATTCATGATCAAGAAAAGATTTTAGGGCATGTGTCAAAAGCACCCTTTAGTTTCTCATGCTATTTAACAGAAGGGTTTTTAAGTGAAAGCGTCTTTTTAATTGCGGCGTACGAAAATGTTCGTAAAAAGCTTGCGCTCGCTTTTAAAGCGCAGTCAATCATACAAAGTGATGTACAAGGAAGTCATCTGTTGATGAATGGTTGTGCGGTGTACTATGACAAAGAAAAAAAAGCTTTGATTAAGACTGCTGATCGCCAAAAAGTTGACTACTTACGTTTATTAAGTGCTGCAGATCTATCTAAAAAAGCATTCAATTTTGGCGATCTTGCCTTGGCTAAAGCGTTGCAACCACATTTACAAAAAGAATATGGCAAGCAGCAGATTAACTTATTTATCGGGACTCAAGGGCAATCAAGTATTCAAATTGAAAGTTTAATGAAGCATTACGACAGTCGAAAAGTTAAAGGAGAGAAAAACTATCTTGTTATTGATCGAAGCGCACCAAACTATAGTAGTTTAAGGAAAGAAGGCATCTCAATTCTCGTGTATGAAGGTTTTAGTGCTTTGAAATTCCTTCTCGTTGCAAAAAAAGTATTTTTGTATGAACCTGATGAATGCTTGCTGATGGCTTTGAAAGAGATACAAGAAATCTCGTCGGACCCATTTGAAATTGTGCTGCCTTGGCGTTTTTCAAATATGGCTCAAATAAAAAAAGATGTCCAAAAAGAATTTGCTGGCAAGCAGGTCAACTTGTTTATGGACGGCGTCAATAAAGCAGATGATAATGCGGTTGCTTTGATTGACTATTTTGAGCAAAACAAAGCAGCTCATGAATTAAATTACTTGATCTTGAAGAAAACATCAAGTGATTTTGACGACCTCAAAAAGAAAGGAATCAACGTCGTCGAGTATGGTGGTTTTGAACATTTAAGATTATTGATGATCGCCAATCAGGTGATCACTTCACAGGTGGTGGATCAAAACCTTGCGCCCTTTGATAAAGAATATGGTGAGAAAATCAACTATTTCTTCCATTATAAAGTCAGTTATATTCAATCTGGCGTGATTGAGAAAGACATGTCTCATGAGTTAAGAAAATTGAATCTTAATGTGGATCTCTTCGTCACTTCTGGATGTCTTGAATTTGAGCATGTAAAAGGTAAAGATTATGGATATGGTGAAGAAGTTGTTTTGACTGGTTTGCCTCGTTTTGACAAGCTTGAGAAAAATAAAGGCAACGTTATCGTCATTGCGCCCAATTGGAGCAAAGCTGATCTTTGGCAAGCTCATTCGTCGACAGGAAAGGCACAGTTTAGAGAAAGCAGGTATTTTAAGAAATGGCAGTCACTGCTGCAAAATGATGCATGGTTAGAAGTGTTGAGGCATAACGGATTTGAAGTGGTATTTCTGCCACATCCTAACATGCGGGATACGACTTGGATGTTTCATCATGACCAACTAAAAATCGTTAAGTTTAAAGAAAAGCATGCGGATCTGATTAATAGTGCGTGTTGTTTAATTACAGATCAAAATTCAATTTACAATGATTTTGCTTATGCTGAAAAACAAGTATTCTACTACGCACCTGATGACAATCAGAATTTTGAAAAAAGTTACTTTGACTATGAAAGAGATGGTTTTGGACCTGTGGTTGAGACTGAAGCGGCTTTAGTAGCTGAAGTGATTAGAAGTATGGAAAATGACTTTCAAGTAGCGCAAACTTACATTGATAGAAAGAATGAATTTTTCGCTTATACAGATCAAGCTAATTGTCAACGTGTCTATGATGCAATTAAAGCATTAGATGAAAAACTTGCTACCAATAATATTTCACTGAAACTGTAAAAAGTGATTGGACTGTGTACTTATAGTACCTCAATCAATCACTTTTTTTGTACTGTTTTTATTTGAAAATAAAATTAAAGCCTACACCGATAACCAAAAAATCTGTATAATAAGATGAGGGGAAAAGGCAAAATCAAAATAACTGATTGAGGAAGTGCAAGTACTTCCTCTTTTGTGAAGATTCAAGTGTCAAAAAAAAATTAACAAGTTTGACATTTGAATATTTACAAATCAGTATGATCATGATATAATTGTCATATAATAAAAAACGAGCTTACCATGTTGGAATGGTAAACTCTCACAGACCGTTAAAGACGGCAAGCAAAGCTGTATATCACGAAAAGTAATCGTCAACTGTTGCTAAAAGTTATGGACGATTACTTTTTTCGTGCTCTTTAAGGAGTAGAGGTTTCAAACTGTTTTCAAATCGGCGATAAAGATTTTTTTGTTGCATTTTGTGACCATAAAATGATATAATGATAGACATCAAGGTTTAGACACTTTGTTCAGGAGGTCGGTTAAAAATGGCAGAATTGAGATGTACTGGATGTCGTGCAAGTTTACCATCGAGGGATGAAAATGTTAAATTCATCACCTGTGAATGGTGTCGTGCGACCAACAAAAACCCAAACTTCAGGCAGACACCGTCGGTAACTATCAAGGAAGACCCAATAATCCCTCAGCATCCAACTGTTAATCAGAATAACAGAGAAAGCATCATGCAAACAACTGACCCTATCCCTGTTAAAACACCTACTGGGAGACCTGTAAATAAATGGATTGCATTTTTGCTATGTTATTTTACAGGAGTCTTGGGTGTTCATAAGTTCTATGAAGGAAAAATAGGGACAGGATTACTTTACCTATTTACATTTGGCCTTTTTGGTCTAGGAGTGATTGTAGATCTCATTATCATCGTATTTAAACCGAATCCATATTATGTGAATAAATAATCCGAGGCTATTTTGATATAAGGCGGTATTTTGACAAACAAAAAAGACCTACCCTTACGTCGGACAAACGTAACAAGGGTAGGAAATCGCGCGATGATTAACATCGTGTAATGATGAACTTCCCATTACGGAAAGCTCGGCAGACGTGTTACAGCACGTCTGTTTTTTATATGCTTATTTTAACACATATCACTTAAAAAGCAAAGCTCAATTGCTGTGATTTTTCCATTAGAACAATGGTGGCAATTTACTGGCTGATGCTTTTCTTAGGAATGTATGTTATAATAATGAGAGTAGATATTTTTCATAGATTGAGGTGAGTTTGATGGGACAATATGTGAATCCCGGGTGTGATAAGTTTGAAATGAGTTTGAACTCTGAAATTTATATTGATAAAAGTAACTTAATTGCGAAAACGAATGCTTTCGTACGTACTGAAAGAAGATTTATTTGTATAAGTCGCCCAAGAAGATTTGGAAAAACGATGGCAGCGAATATGTTAGCTGCCTATTATGGGGCAGGTGAAGACACACACCGACTATTTGGAGATTTAAATATTGCGGCAGATGATACTTACGAAAAACATTTAAACAAGTATCACGTTATCATGATCAATATGCAAGAATTTTTATCACGAACTAATACTGTGACACAAATGCTAACGTTGCTTCAGTCAAAGGTGATAAAAGACTTACAAGAGATTTATCCAACTATTAAATATGATAAGATGGATGATTTTATTGAAGCCATGAAAGATACTTACCAAAAAACAAAACGCCCTTTTATTATTTTGCTTGATGAATGGGATTGTTTGTTTAGAGAGTATAAAAATGATCATAACGCACAAAAAAAATACCTTGATTTCTTACGGTTATGGTTAAAAGATCAAGCTTATGTAGGACTTGCTTATATGACAGGTATTTTACCAATCAAAAAGTATGGGAGTCATTCAGCCCTTAATATGTTTGATGAATATTCAATGACGAGTCCAAGCCAGTTCATCAATTATTTTGGTTTTACAGCTTCAGAAGTTGAACAGCTTAGTCATGAATATCAGATAGATCTGGATGAAATTGAGAAATGGTACAATGGTTATTTCACCGAGCTTGGGAATTCGATTTATAATCCGAGATCAGTGACATCGTGTTTGACGTTAAAAGAATTTGACAACTATTGGAATAAAACTGAAACTTATGAAGCATTAAAAGATTATATTAAACTTAACTTTGACGGGTTACGAGACAAGGTTACACGAATGCTCTCAGGTGAAAGCATTGGTATTAATACAAGGCGTTTTAAAAATGACATGACGACGATGGAATCAGCAGATGATATTTTAACTTTACTTGTCCATTTGGGCTATTTAACTTATAACTTTAAAAATAAAACAATTAGCATTCCAAATGAAGAAGTGAAAGATGAATTTGTTACTGCCATTGAATCTTTAAATTGGACAAATGTCGTAGATGCACTACGTGAATCAGATAAGTTGTTAAAAGCCATTTGGAATCAAGATGCTGATCTCGTAGCTGAAGGAATCGGCAAGGTTCATGAACAGAATACTTCAATTTTACAGTATAATAACGAAAATGCATTAAGTTGTGTGATTAGTTTGGCATTATACTGTGCAAGCGAGTACTACACGGTTGTTAGAGAACTACCAACTGGGAAAGGCTACTCAGATTTAGTATTCATGCCACGTCAACAGCATTCCAATAAACCAGCGCTGGTCGTTGAACTTAAGTGGAATCAAACGGCTGAAGGGGCGATTCATCAAATCAAACATAAAAATTATCCAGTAGCACTTGAGACTTATCAAGGAAATCTTTTGCTTGTGGGAATCAATTATGATAAGAAGGACAAGACACATACTTGTGTGATTGAATCTATCAATTAACGACCATATAAGAAAAGTAATCAATCAAAATGAAGCATAGAAAGAGGCTAGAGAACGTTGAAAATTTCCATCATTATACCATGCTATGATGCAGAGAAACGAATAAAAGAAGCATTAGATAGTGTTTTGAATCAAAGTTTGATCGAGATTGAGGTGATCTGTGTTGATGATGGCTCCACAGATCGGACGTTAAATATGTTAAAAGCATATGAAAATAACGACAGTCGAGTGAAGGTTTTAACACAGAAGAATCAATATGCGGGGGTCGCAAGAAATAGAGGATTAATTGAAGCAAAAGGAAAGTATGTCTACTTTATGGACGCAGATGATCTGTTAATGCCAACTGCATTAGAAAAAGTCTTTGCTAAAAGTGAAATGGATGATGCAGATATTTGCTTCTTTGGTGCGGGTACATTAGACTTGTTAACAGGTGAACAAAAAGAAACTTATCCGTTAAGACGGCATTTATTACCAAAATCGACACCTTTTTCTTACAAACAGCTTTCAAGTCTCCTATTGGTTGCCCATCATATTGCGCCATGGAATCGGCTGTATAAAAAGTCTTTTATTGAAGCGTGTGGCATTGAATTCCAAGCATTAAAAAGGAGTAATGATTTGTTTTTCTGTGTCGCCACAGTTGTAGAAGCTAAAAAAATCACACGCGTAGATGAGTGTCTCTACATGAGAACCATTCATTCAGGAACCAGTTTAGTTGAAACAATGGATGAAGATCCTTATAGTTTCTACCACGCAAATAAGAAGTTAAGTGACTATTTTGTTGAGAAGGGTCTTTATGCGCATTTTCAAAAGAGAATTTTAAAATTACATTTAGATTCAGCAGCGCATGTCTTGTCTAAATTAAAAGATCAAGGTATGTTTCAAGAAGTGGCTTTGTTTTTAAAAGAGACCTATTTTATTGAGTTGGGGATCTGGGAAAATAAAGATTTACTTGCTCAAGATCATCGCCATCTCAAAAACATGACTTTCTTAATGGAAACGCCAAAAGAAGCATTTAAAACCCTTGTTTTCAATAAAGAAAAGCAACGGATTGAACCTTTGATAAAAGTATCTGTCATTATTCCTTGTTACAATGCTGAAAGATTTTTAAAGGAATGTTTAGACAGCATTTTAAATCAAACACTAAAAGAAATTGAAGTCATTTGTATTGATGACGGTTCAACAGATACAACCGTTGATATCCTAAAAGCGTATGCTGAAAAAGATCATCGTTTTAGCTATTTAACCCAAGAAAATCAATATGCGGGTGTGGCACGAAACCGTGGCTTGGAAATTGCAAAAGGGAAATACCTGTCTTTTTTAGATGCAGATGATCTTTTTGAGCCAATCATGCTTGAAACGATGTATCACAAATCTGAGGAAGACATTGCAGAAATTTGTATCACTGCAGGTGGGAAATATGATTTAAGAACAAAAAAAGTCATGAATAACTACCGATTGCAATATCATTTATTTCCTAAGAAAACACCTTTTTCAAGTGAAGATGTTTTAGAAAATGTCTTTAGCTTCGGATACACGCCCTCTTGGAATAAGTTGTACAAACGATCTTTCGTAGAAAGGAATGCTTTGAAGTTTCAAGAGATTCCAAGATCTAACGATGTCCTCTTCACTCAAAGTGCGATTGCCATTGCAAAGCGGATCACTGTTGCAGATGGTTGGATGTTTCATTATCGTGTGGGAAGCGAGACAAGTTTGGTGGAGACCATGGATAAACATCCGCTCTGTTTCTATGATTCGTATGTTGCGCTTCAAACGTTTTTAGTAGAACAAGGTCGTTATGAAGTAGATCAAGTGAGAATAGGTTTTAAGAAATCTGCACTAGGTAGTGGACTTTATGCGCTGAGAATGACTAAAACGAAAGCGGGTTGGTTACAAATTGCTTTATTTTTAAAAAACACGTATATTCCAGAATTAGAGCTACTTGAAGTTAGGTGGAAAATACCACCAACTCACAAAAAAGAGTTGGCTTTCTTACTAGAAAACACAAATGAACAATTGGAAGTTTATGAACCCGCTTTACGCGTAAGTGAGCGTGTAGAAGAAATAAGAGATTCACAAGTCATGCTTGATCCAACTGATCCGACTTTTCATACAAACCCCATAAAAGTATCTGTGATTGTAGAGCCGTCGGTGTCAAACGACTATTTGTTACACTGTTTAAGTAGTATTAAAGGTCAAACTTTAACAGATATTGAAATGATTTGTATCGTTGATCCAACCGTTGAGAAATCGTTAGAAGTGCTTCAAGAGCTGGCCAAAGGTGATAACAGATTACTTGTTTTATCACATGCTGATCGTGATCTTTCGGCATTAAGGAATCAAGCACTAAAAATGGCTCAAGGTGAATATGTCATTTTTGTGAAAGGGACCGATTTGTTATTGAAATTTACATTAGAAAATGTGTACCGAGTGGCAAAGTGTTATGACTTGGATCAGCTACTGTTTGAAGGTGCGGTTTTTTATGAAACGGTCGGGTTGTATGACAAGTATAAAAACCGAGATTGTTATCTCTATAAAGGGATGGATGCGAGATTAAGTACAGGGAAAAAGTTGTTTAAAGATTTGGTAGAAGCAGACGCCTTAGAAACATCTCTTTATATGAAGTTATATAAAGTAACGTTTTTAAGAAGCAATGGACTATCTTTTTCTACGGGCAGTAAAGATGAACAGGTGTTTAGCGTAAAAAGTCTAATCGCAGCAGAGCGTGCGATGATACATAAGGAGTTACTTTATTTAGAACGTGTTTCTCTGATGACTGTTACGCAAGCGATCACAGGTTTTAATGGCATTTATGAAGCCCATCAAAATTTGTTACAGCTTAAAAGTTTAAACGACAGAACTAAATTGATGAATGAGCATGTCCCATTAGAAAAAGTCAAAATGGACTTTGAAGAAAAATTACAAAATGCCTTCTTGATGTTTAAAGAAAAAAACAGCTACATACCGACTGACTTTTTAAATGGCATTACCCAATTTTTAAGCGATGAAACATTAGACGAAAACATACAAAACATGTATTTGGCTTATATGGAAAGCACACTTAAAATCGAAACAAAACCAGAAGATTTGAAAGCTGATGCTGCTTTTTCTGAGTGGTTAGCAAGGTTTAAATTTGCTTTGAATCACATGAATGCGCATGTTCTATTAACAGCGAACCTTAATCATTATGATAAAAACATGTTATTGAACCTTAAAAAGACAGGACGAATTCAAAGCTATACAGAAATTTACCATGAAACCCTCAGTGAGTCTAAAAATGATATTTTAGTTTTTGACTTGAATCATGAATTAGTGAGCAAACTATCAGCATTAATGGTTACGATTAAGACCTTTTCACCAAAAGATCAAGGCATTAAAATCGCGGGCTTATTTGAAAACCTGGTTTTTGACTACATGCAATATGACTTTTATTTTGAAAATAGTAAAAATGAAAAATGTGCTGTCAACCTGTTTAGCAAATTTACCCGTCGAAAGCAGTTTATGGATATGACGCTGAGTGATCAGTATGCCTTTTCTTGTGAACCATCAAAATCATTTTGGGTTAACAGGGTTTACTTGATTGTTAAATCCAAAAAGTACCCAACGGTTGCTAGAAAAGTGAGGTTGAAGTTCGAGGGTATTCACACCAAGCTATCTAATGATGAAGGAAGTCATCTTCATTTTGGTCAAGATGTGATCTATTATGGAAATGATGCCAAAACATTGTTTGTAACCTCTGATTCAAAGATGATCACGTATTTGAAAAAAACTGATGCAGTGTTTATATCTGAAAATCAATCAAGGATTTGGGATGTAATGGCGATTAAAGACTGGTATCCATCGCTTATCGGTCAGTATGATGGGAAGCATGTGAGATTGTTTATGGATGACGTTTATCAAGCTCATGATAATGCTGAAGCATTGATTAAATATTTCGAGCAGCATAAAAACCTTAACGAAGAAAATTATTTCATTATCGATCGCGATTCTGCCGATTATCGAAGGTTGAGACAAGATGGGTTAAATGTTGTCGCTTATAAAAGCTTTCAACATTTAAAATTATTAATGGTGGCGAATCAGCTCATAACATCCAGGTCAAATGAAGAAATACTTTATCCGTTTAAAGATGAGTACGGAGAAAAAATAAAAGATTTGTTTAAGTTTAATACGTATTTATCTCCTTCAAATCTGGTTAAGTCTGACATACTTGAAGAAGCTTATGGGATTGAATTAATCATGAGCTTTTCGAACAGAGAAGTTGAAAATCTGAAGCAAAATGATCAATTAGATGCTGATATCTTTTTAACAGGTCTTCCACGCCTTGACGGACTCGAAAAAGGAAGAAAAGGAAAAACAATTGTTATTGCACCTAACTGGAATAGGATAGATCCTAGAAAAGATGACTTATTGAAATTAGAAGAAGACTTTATTGAGACATCTTATTTCAAAAAATGGCATTCACTTTTAAGCAACGAAAGATTAGTCGAAGCCATTCAACAACATGATTATGAGATTGTCTTTGTTCCTCATCCAGAAATCAGGCATAGTGCGCATCATTTTGAGACTGAGCATGTGAGATTAGCTGATTTTTCAAAGCGATATCAAGATATGATTCATCAAGCAGCCTGTTTAGTTACAGACCAAAGTTCTATTCATCACGATTTCGCCTGTGTCGAAAAGCAGGTATTTTATTATCAACCAGATGAGCCTGTTGAAAATGGTTATTTTGATTATGAAAAAGATGGCTTCGGTCCGGTTTTGACAGACGAATTTTTCCTAGTTGATGAAATCATTAACGGGATGAAAAATGGATTCGAAGTTGAAGAACATTATATCGAAAGAAAAAATAAATTTTTTGCATTTAACGATCAAAATAATTGTCAACGGGTTTATGAAGTGATCAAATCGTTAGAAGGACAGTCTTCTGCTGAAACAACTCCTATTCATGTACCAAATAGAAGTTTGAAGGTACGGATCAAAGGTAAAATAAAAAGGATGATTAAGAAATAAAACCACGTTTAAAGACTGATGTTATCACGTTTTAATTTTATCAGCGTTTAAGGGCATTAAAAAAGAAGCGGGATTTTAACCCACTTCAATGTCATTTTTAAAAACCACTTTACAAACCCGTATAAAAATGGTAAAATTAACATATAAATAAAAAGTGACGTGCTGCTAACACGCCACCCGAGCTACTTTCAACGTTAAGGTAGTTCATCTAGTTTTTAGATTTCCCACCTTTTCTACGTTGCTTAGTCGTAAAGGTGGGGTTTTCTTTGCCCTTTTTGCCAAACATGCGTTTAGCAAGAACTTTTGCAGCTGCAGAAACAAATGCTCCTACAAATAATTGCACAAGTCCAAACAAGTACTCTCCCATAGGGTTCACCTCCTTCCCCTTTA
>JGI24700J35501_10930760_pt1 | contig 22077 bp, 11 predicted proteins | sample TergutTh196P1_FD_35501 | JGI IMG/M metagenome (IMG submission 35501)
CCCCCAGACCCCCGCCACTTTGAAAAGTGGACAAACTTTAAATTTGGTTTGGGTTTGACGGATGTCATTGGGTGGCGTTGCAAGGCAAGCGGGCAAGTTTAGGGGCGGATATTATCCGCCCCTATGTCAATGATGTGTTATGATTGTGTCTTTATGAACACAACTTCTAAAAAACTGAAGCGATTGGGCAAAAACCAAGAGCCAACTAAAGCGAAAGTGCGGGTCTGGGGGCGCGCCCCCAGCGGCAAGACGGTCTTGTGCCAGGTGTGGGGCAGAGCCCCACGGTTTTAGCCCCACGGTTTTAGCACTTTATGTTGAAGTAGGAGACTAGGTCTTTTAGCATTTCTGCCTGAGCGTTTAGTTCTTGAGCGGTGGCGGCGTATTCTTGTGAAAATGCAGTGTTGTCGTATACTACCTGTGCAATTTCGCCAGTCTTGGCAGTTATTTCGAAAACGGCTGCCGCCTGCTCCTTGGAAACGTCCGCTATTTCAGAAATCAAATCGGAAACTGTCGTTATCCCCTGCTTTATGTTCTCTAATGCCTCAACAGTACCGTCTACCGATTTCATCGCCTCTTCCGCCTTGATTACCGACTCCTTTATTAAATTTTCAGTCTCTTCGGAAGAATTACGACTTTTTTCCGCTAAACTCTTTACCTCTTCCGCCACAACAGTAAAACCTCTACCGTGTTCGCCTGCTCCAGCCGCCTCCACCGTTGCATTTAATGCCAATAAATGCGTGCTAAACGCTATCCCCTGTATTATCTTGATTATGCTAGAAATATTTTGGGTGGATTGCTTTATCCCAGCCATATTTTCAAGCATATAATTACTCACCTCTGCCCCGTATAATGCAAGCTCGGTAGAATATTTTGCCTCGGCACTCGCTCGGGCAGCATTTTCAAAATTGTAGCGACTCTTCTCCTCTACGGAATTTATGCGTTCGTTCAATTCCTCTATTGCCGCACTCTGCCTTGTGCTGCCGTTGGCTATAATCGTTGCAATGTCAGCTATTGTGTTGGCATCTCCCAAAACTTGCTGGGCGGAATATTCAATTTTGTTCATTATGCTGTTTAACGAATCCAATATCTTTTCGATGGCAGCTTTTATCGGCATATAGCTCCCTCTGTACTCCATATTCAGCTCAGCAGTTAAATCGCCCTCGGCTATCTGCCCCAAAACATTGGAAATATCATTCACATAGCCCATTGTTATCCCTTCTGTTCGGTTAAGTGAATTTTTTACCGAAAGAAAGCTGCCTTTATAGTCGCCATTAACGCTAGTTTCAAAATTCCCATTCGACATTTCAATCAGTGCGTGTTCAACCTCGTTAAGCGGGTTTGCCATGGAAACCATAAGCGTGTTCAAATCATTCAACAACTCGCTCCAATTCCCGTCATATGCCTCGGAATCGGCTCTCACATCAAAATTGCCCTGAGCTGCATTTATTGCCACCTTAGCAATTTCGCCATGAATACCTTTCAATTTCGTCATAAGCTGATTAAACCTTTGGCTTAGAGCAACCTTCTTGCCAGGCAACGCCTCTATATTCACATCGAAATTGCCTCCGCATAGCTCCGTTAAATATTGCAACGCCTTTAGGGTATCGCCAACCGAGCCGTCAATGAGATTATTCATATCGTCCAACATAATTTTATATGCCCCGCTATAGTTTTGGGAAGCTACTCGATACTCGTAATCGCCCTCAACGTAAAATTTCTTGGACATGGTCGATACATCTTTTAACATAGCCCTAATTATCCCGACCAAATTATAGACATAACTGGTCAAATGCCCTATTTCGTCATTCGTTAGGTGTTCTTCTGCGGCTTTTACGTTGATATTGCCCTGCGAAACCTCTGTTACTAGGTTTTGCAGACGTTCTATCGGCACGCGAATACTTTTTGTAATAAATATTGAAATAGCAAGACCAATCAATACAGTTGTAACGGAGAAGGCAATAAACACATTCGTATCTAGCCGAGCCGCCTCCGAAATAGCAAGCCCAACGCCCATCGCCACCAACTCCGAATCGGCGCGTAACATTTCAATATCGGCAAACAGGCTATAGTTCAAAGAGCTATATTTATCATAGATAGCCAAAACCCTGCCCGTCTCGCCCGACAAATTTGCCGCCACTATCTCCTCCACTGCCTCATTCCGTAATTGTTCGATATTCCGCAAAATTCTTGTAGATGCGGTCATTGAAAGATGTTTTTCTTCCAAAGTTTTGCGGGGATCGTTCTCGACTAGCCTTTGATAACGCTCGATACTTGCATACACATTAGCCAATCTCTCATCCACCAGCTCCAACTGCCCCTCGATACGCTCAAGTTCTCCTGCGTTCGAGTACACGCTCATATACGACAATGCGTGTTTTACAGCTATAAAGTCTGCTTCGACAGAGAGCCATATTTGCCTTTGTTTCGTTGGGTAGTTTTGCATATAGTTATGATTATCATATATGCTCCTATTCACGATCATGGAATACAACGCAAGCAAGATCACCAGCACTAAAATCGTGCAAAACCCCATAGCCAATTTACGGCTAATTTTCAAATTTGCATAAAATCTCATAATTCATTCTCCTTTTAATGAAATTAGTAATAATTCTTAATTTTTCCTCTTAATAAATATATCGTACTTAAACCCACTTTAAACTTTACACGGGGGCAAAAAAAATATATAATTTTTTTAGCTTATAAAAATCATCAAAAAACCACCCCCACACAAAAACACCAAAAAAATCAGCCATTTTTCATTAAAGCTACTTCAAAGATAGGACCCTGGGGCTCTGCCCCAGACCCCGCAAGGGGCTCTGCCCCTTGACCCCGCCACTTTGAAAAGTGGACAAACTTTAAATTTTTGTTTTTCCCACAGGTTGGATTTGTATGGAACGGATGGATTTGCACAGATTTGTATGGAACGGATGGATTTGCACAGAGCGGGGTGGATTGTAAGTCTATAAAAGTGCGCGGACGGACGCTTTAAATTGCCAACATGGGTGTCCGCGATGTTAAAAATTCGCGGACGGATGCTTTAAATTGCCAATATGGGTTTCCGCGATGCCAAAAAAAGGAGGTTTTTTATGTTGGATGAGGGGTCTTTGTTGTCGATACATCAGTTTTCGGAGATGTCTGGGGTTAATCAGTCTACGTTGAGATATTACGATCATATAAATTTGTTTTCGCCCGCTAGTAGAGGGCGTAATAACTATAGATACTATTTGCCGCACCAGATTATTACTATAAATTTTATTACCGTGCTGTCGGAATTGGGTGTGCCGCTCACAAAAATAAAGGACTTGACCAAAAATAGAACGCCGCACCATGTTTTGGATTTGCTTATGGAACGTGAACAAGCACTGGATAGGGAACTTAAAATCTTGCAAAGCACTTATACATTGATACACACATTCCAGCGTAATATACAGTCTAGCGAACGGGTTGACATTGGGAAAATCGAGATAGTTAATCGAGATGTGATCCCGATAATAATGGGCTCTGTGAACGATTGGACAAATAATGCAACCTTCTATAAACCTTTCTCCATTTTTTGCCGTGAAATGGCACTTGATAAGAATCATTTGCACTATCCAGTAGGCGGCTATTTTGATAATATGGAAAATTTTATCGCTTCGCCTGCCCAGCCTGATAGATTCTTTTCAGCCGACCCTAATGGCAATGATAAAATTGCAAGTGGGAATTATATCATTGCCCATGTTAAAGGATATTATGGGGAAATGGGCGATTCCATCGAGAGGATTAGCGATTTTGCAACCGTTAAGAATATACAGCCAAAAGGCCCCGTCTATATTACCTATCTGCTAAACGAAGTCAGCTTGGTTGAAGAAAATGAATATTTGGCACAAGTGGCTGTTAAAATTGTTTGAAATTTGGGGAGCTTTTGCAAAAATATCAGCCAATTCGGCGTTTCGTGAGGCAACTCCAAAAAGACAAAATTACTGTGCAAAAATATTGCATTTATTTGCACAAACAATTATAATAAATACATTGGGTTCTGAAAAATTGCTGATGTTGTAAACGAATTGAAATATTACAAACGAGCGGGTCAAGGGGCACACCCCTTGCGGCAAGACGGTCTTGTGCCAGGTGTGGGGCAGAGCCCCACGGTTTTAAAAATTTTTTATAAGGATGGGTCTGTAATAGTGGAAAAAGAGATTATATTTTTGGTAGACGACGATTTGACGAATTTGACGGTGGGTAAGAATATATTGTCAGCTAATTATATGGTGTTGACAATGAACTCGGGCGAGCATCTGTTTGCGATGCTTGAAAAGATGCTGCCAACGCTTATTTTACTGGATGTGAATATGCCCGAAATGGACGGGTTTGAGGTTATAGAGCGGCTTAAAGGCGATGATAGATATAGAAATATACCTGTAATATTCTTGACAGGGCGAAACGATGAGGAATCCGAGTTAAAAGGCTTTTCGCTGGGGGCTGTGGATTTTGTGATGAAACCCTTCTCCCCGCACAGATTGACTAGAAGGATAGAGGCACATCTGTTACTTGCAAAACAAAAGATGGAACTTAGGCAGTTTAATAGCGATTTGAACAAGATTGTCAACGAACAGATAAAATCTGTTTTGGAGCTGAAATACGCAATAATATCCGTTATGTCTGAACTGGTGGAGTCCAAGGACGATTCTACAGGCGGGCATATTTTGAGAACGCAGCTATATGTAAAAGCCTTATTTGACGGCATGAAACGCTACGGTATCTATGCAAAGGAATTGAGTGAATACGATGAAGAATTGGCAATTAGATCCTGCCCGCTACACGATGTGGGTAAAATATCCATAAAAGATGCTATTCTGCTGAAACCCTCAAAATTAACGCCTGAGGAATTTGAAGAGATGAAGAAACATACCATTTTCGGGGCTCAAGTCGTGGAGAGCATAAAGAAAAAGACGACGGACAGCACCTTTCTGGAGTATGCGATGGATTTTATCATGGGACACCATGAAAAATGGAACGGGCAGGGCTACCCCAACGGGCTTAGCGGAGAAGATATACCGCTACTGGGGCGAATTATGGCTATTGCGGACGTTTACGACGCACTGATTGAGGAACGGCCGTATAAAAAAGCCTTCACACATGAAAAGGCGGTTGAGATAATAACCGAGGCAAAGGGAACGCATTTCGACCCGAAATTGGTCGAGGTTTTTGAGAAGATGCACACGGAACTTGAAGAGATAGCACGGGGTAATTCATAATGCGGGGATTAAGAAGACCGTTGGATGCTTTTAACGGGCTGAACATACGCCTAAAACTGACACTTATATTCTTTACGGTTCTGATTAGCACCTCTTCAATGGCGGTTACGAACATTTTTAGAGAAACCACGACAAACATAAGTTTCCAAATAAACGAACAGCTAGAAAACGGAATGTCGGCAGTTGCGGGCGTTTTCGATGCGATACAGGCCTACACCATGTGGACTCTGGACGGCTTAGTGAGTATGCCGCAGGTACATCAGGCTTTGCGAGGCATTGAGCTTGAAACGGCTTGGTTACGGATATATGAGCTGTTCGGCACTCCTGCGGCTGATGATTTTATCGAAGTATATGAAACGATAGTCATCTTTGACGCAGACAATAACGTATTGATAAATATGCCAGAAATACCGCTAGAAATGGATTTTTTTACTAGCGTGGAGGTAAATTTGGAGAGGGCAAGCGAGGGCTTGCCTTGGCTCTCTGCTTTTGTTAGTTTCGAAAATGCCGTGGGGTCTGGCAAAATGATTTTTACACGCCCTGTAATAGCGGACGGCGAATTTTTGGGGACTGTTGCCTTGATTAGCTCCACTGCTATGTTGTACAATTTTTTACATATACCTATGTACGATTATGGCGGTTTTGTCAATATAGCAGACAGTAGCGGGACTATCTTTTTCTCAAGCAGAGACGACTATATGGGCGTTCATATAGATGCATTGGGAGTATACGAAACCTTGCAGGCAAACTACGAATTTGACGAAGCCATTAGAGAGATACCGCTAAATACTGTATTCATCTATGAATCGGCGATTACCAATGTGGCAAAAACGGCATATGTGCGGCAATATAGCAATTTTGACCTGATAATTATGATTTTCTTCGATCACACAGCGATTGAAAATGCGATAATTTCTAGCGTGTTATCGGTTGTGCCTGTTTCTGGCGGGATGCTTTTGATTATGGTTGCGGTCATTCTATTGATAAATCGCATTTTGAAACCGTTAAAAGATTTGACCACGGCTGCCCGCCTATTTGCCAAGGGTATCCCGCCCGAGGATTTGAATGTGTCGGCTTCTGACGAAATTTCTGAGGCTTACAGCTCTTTCAAGGAGATTACAAAATCCATCAATCTGCTCGAAGAACATTTCAAGAAAGCGGAGAACGCAATGAATCGCGGCGACCTCTTGTATCGTTTGGACGAGCCTAGGTTGGGCGGCATTTATCGGGGAATGTTGAATAACGCCAATAAAATTATCGAGGGCTTTCAGAATCTGTTTGAGCTTATCGTGGAGCCAGTTTTTATTATTAATGCGAACTATGAGCTTAAATATGCCAACAAGAGGGCAATAAACCTCACTGGACGCAACCACTATAAGGGCATGAAAGTCAACGCCTTTGTGGGTGGCGATTTAGAGGGGCTTATACAGGAGTCCATGGAGAGCGGCAATACCGTTGAGAATATCTATGCTCAATTTCCATTGGATTTAACACAGATGTTCGATATAGAGATTGGCTGTATTCCGTTCAAGGCGGATGAAAAATGTGCCCTTATCATTTTCAACAACATAACGCATATAAAGGATTTGCAGCGTTCGCTCGAGGCAAATTCTCGTGAAAAGACGAATTTTCTAGCAATTATGAGCCATGAGATACGTACGCCGCTAAATGCTATAATCGGTATTGCAGAGATTGTGCTTAGGGAAGAGACCTCGAACACCGTGCAGAATTATGTGAACACCATAAGGCAATCGGGTAATCATTTGCTGAGCATAATAAACGATATACTGGATTTTACAAAGATAGAGAGCGGCAGGATGGATATTTTGGAGGAGGAATATCTAATCGAGTCCGTCGTGCAGGATGTTATAAGTATAACACAGATGCGAATGACTGATGCCCCCGTAGACTTCTACGTGTATATGTCAACGGCTATTCCTTATAAATTGATAGGCGACAGCCTTCGTTTGCGGCAGATTTTGTTGAACATACTGATAAATGCTGTGAAATATACCGAAAATGGCTATATTACGCTGGATTTGAACTGGAAAGACGGAAATATAGTAACAAGGATTTCAGATACTGGCATCGGTATAAAAGAAGAGGATATTGGCGGTCTTTTTGAGGAGTTTAATAAATTTGACCTGGAGAAAAACCGCAATGTTGAGGGGACTGGTCTAGGGCTTCCCATTACCAAAAAATTGGTAGGCTTAATGCACGGCGAAATAGAGGTGGAGTCCGAATATGGAAACGGCACCACCTTTACAGTAACAATCCCCCAAAAATGCGTTGCCGATTTGGAGGATTGGAACGGCGTTTTGGAGGATAAAAATATATTAATCTACTCCGCTAGCGAGATATGTGCAGAATACACCAAACTCGCCATGCGGGATTTGCATATAAATTATCTGATAAGCAACAACGCCGAAGAGGTAAGCGAGGAATTGAAAAAAGTTTGGGACTTCCTTATCGTGGAGGAAGAAAACAGTTTACGAAATATCGATATAGGCGATATGGACGAGTCGCAGATAGTTATATTAGGCGACAAGAACCATGGCGAGGGCGGTTTTATCAGACTGACACAGCCAATATTTTTCACATCAATATTGAACCTGTTCAAGAATCCCGATGAAGAAAGCAACAAGTATAAGCGGACTTTCAGCACAAAAGATGCGAAGGTTTTGGTTGTGGACGATATAGAGACCAATTTAACCGTTTGTGCTGGATTGCTAAATATATACGGTGTCGAGCCTGATTTATGCAGTAGCGGAGAGGATGCAATAAAAGCTGTTCAGGCGACAGATTATGACATTGTATTTATGGATCATATGATGCCCGAAATGGACGGAATAGAGACCACTCGAGCGATTCGTGCATTAGGTACATTGGGTAAAGAGAGTTTTAGAAAATTACCCATCATCGCTCTAACAGCCAACGCAACCACAACGGCACGGGATAAGATGCTTAAGAACGGATTGAATGATTTTGTCGCAAAGCCCATCGAACTCAACAAACTGAAGAGCATTTTGGTAAAATGGCTGCCTACAGAGAAACAGATTCAAAGGGAACAGCAGAACATAGAGCAGTCAGATGTCTTGAAAATCAAGGATATTGACACAAAGAGAGGGATTATCAGCTGCGGCGGCAAGGTGGAGCAATACAAAAACGTGTTGACCGTATTTTGCAATGACGTACAGAATAAGGTGATAGAATTGCGTGAAAATGTGGGGAACATAAAGCTATACACAATCTATGTCCATGCAATAAAATCAGCAAGTGCAAATATAGGTGCATTCGATTTATCGAACTTGGCTGAAGAGCTGGAAAAAGCGGGGATGCGTTTGGATCGAGAGTTTATAGCCGCTCGCAACGAGACACTTATCGAAAAAATGGAGGAGACTTTTGTAAACATAAGTGCTGTTCTCCTCCAAAAGCAGGTAAGGAATCAGGATATTTCCGAAATACAGCCTAATTTGACGGCACTCATACAGGCGTTATCGGATTTTGATGTGATGGCGATAGATGAAATTTGCGAGGAGCTAGCCCCATTCAAGGATAATTCTATCGTTGAAAACATATTGCAAAAAATCTTGATAGGTAGTTATGAGGATGCTGCAAAAGCGGCTAAAGAAGCAATTACATGAAACCGTTATTTTATGCGGTAGCCGCCCTGTTTTGGATGTCGTTATATACGTATATGCCCTATATTACGCCATACTCTGAAGAGCTGGGGGCGGATTTGCGTATGATTGGGCTTATAGTCGGCTCTTACGGCATTACGCAGATGCTCATACGATTTCCATTGGGGATTTTCGCCGACAGGGTACAGAAGTATAAGATTTTTATAATAATCGGGCTATTTTTGGCGGCACTTAGCGGATTCCTTATATTCATCTTCCCCAACCCTATCGTAATGCTAATAATCCGAAGCCTTAGCGGGGTAACGGCAGCTACTTGGGTTACATTTACGATATTAGGCTCCGCCTACTACAAGGCTGATGAAACGATTAAGGCGGTGGGTTATTTAAACACAGCTAACGGACTGGGCAGGACGATAGCATTGTTTGCAGGTACGATATTTGCGGGGCTACTAGGTTTTTCCTATGCTTTTTTGCTCGGCGGAATAGTGGCTTTTTTGGCATTTCTGCTCTCTTTTGGAATAGTGGAGAAGAAGCCGAGCGTTAAGCCTCCAAAGACTATAGAATTATTGCAAATAGTCAAGCGGCCGATGCTTTTATATGCCTCGGTTATGGCGATTTTATCACAGTACATAACCTTTGCAACGACATTCGGCTTTGTTCCGCTAGTAGCCGTCCAAATGGGGGCAGATAATTTTCAGCTAGGTGCTCTTGTAATGGTAGCGACCTTACCGAATCTACTTATTTCGCCATTAATGTGGCGTATATCGAAAAAATTAGGGGCAAGGACGACAATAGCCATTTGTTTTATCCTTGCAACGGTGGGTGTTATAATCGTACCATTTTCCACTGCATTATGGCAATTATTCATGGCTCAGCTATTGGGTACGGCGGGCACGGCAGGGCTTATGACTTTATTGATGGGGCTTGCGATTCAGGATATACCGAGCCACACAAAGGCGACGGCAATGGGATTTTTTCAGGCGGTATACGGCATCGGTATGTTTCTAGGTCCTTTCATAATGGGGCAAATAGCACACAATTTTGGCATATTACAGGCTTTCATCTCAACATCACTAATCGGCACACTAGGCCTCCTACTAATCCCACTCTTCAACCTAGCAAAACCATCAAAACCTTAAAACCGTGGGGCTCTGCCCCACACCCCGCTGGGGGCGCGCCCCCAGACCCGCTCGTTTTTATTGTTTTAACTCGTTTCGTTTATTACATCATCCACCGTTTAGCGTTGCGGGTAGTGGCAGAGTCTTACGGGGTTAATATTTTGTTGACAATGTGTTTTGGCTGATGATATAATGTTTGGGAGTATTTGTTTCAGGTTTGAAATGGGGGTTGGGTAATGACTGCTATGATGGAGCAGTATTTTAGTATAAAAGAACAACATAGAGAGGCTCTGCTGCTCTTTCGGTTGGGCGATTTTTACGAATTATTCTTTGAAGATGCAAAAACAGCCTCTCGAGAGCTGGATATTGCACTAACAGGTCGCAGCTATGGCGAAGCTGAACGAGCACCCATGTGCGGAGTGCCGTATCATGCAGCAGATACGTATATCGCTAGACTGGTTAAAAAGGGTTATCACGTAGCAATATGTGAACAAATGGGGCCTCCTAAGGCAAAAGGTTTGGTAGATCGCGAAGTCGTAAGGATAATAACGCCTGGCACAATTACGGACACAAATATGCTGGAGGAAGGCAAAAATAACTACATCGTCTGTCTGCACTGTGTCAAACATCAATCGAAAGAATTTTGCACATTATCCGCTACAGATATCACTACAGGTAACTTCATAGTTACATTTTTTTTATCGACAGAGCTGCGTATTGTGGACGAAGTCGCCCGCTTTTACCCTGCGGAACTTTTAGTGGCAGAAAATTTTCCGTTTATCGCAACGCTCGAGAATACTTTTGATATAAAGCCTACAACTATGCCTATGTGGGCGTTCGGGCATGATTTTGCCTATAAATCTCTAACAACGCATTTTAAAACCATGCACTTAGAGGCATTTGGCATCGAAAAAAATTCGCCTGTCATTCCAGTAGCGGGCGCATTGTTTACATATCTTAAAGAGACCCAAAAAAACACGTTGGGGCAGATATGCAAAATAACCCTCCATGAAGAAAACAATTTTTTGATTTTGGACAGGGTTGCACGTCAAAATCTGGAACTCACAGCCCCTTTAAGACCTTGGCTTGGTTCGAAAAAAACTAACACCTTACTAGGAGTGCTGGATTGTGCCTGCACGGCGACGGGTGCGAGACTCCTGCGAACATGGATAGATGCACCCCTAAATGACGTAAATGCCATAAATGATAGGCTAAACGCCGTAGAGGAGTGGGTTTTTAACTCCTTTACCAGGGCAGAATTAAGGGATTTGCTGAAAAATATGCACGATATGGAACGCATAGCCACGAAGCTACTTGGCACGAGTGCAAACGCTACTGATATGAATAGATTAAAAGATTCTCTAGCCGTGTTGCCCATTGTAAAATCCAAATTAGCTAACGCTACAGCCACGATAAATGTTAAGATGCACGAAAATTTTGACGAGATGCAAGATATTTATAACTTGATAGACAGGGCAATTTTGGAAGATTCAACCTCAAGAGAGGGCGGAGTAATCAACCCTGACTATAATTCTGAGCTTAACGAGCTTATCGATATGAAAAAGAACGGCGAAAGATGGCTTGCCAAGCTAGAGGAAGATGAAAGAAATATTACGGGGATAAAAAGCCTGAAGATACGATATAACAGGGTTTTCGGCTACTTTATTGAAATCACAAAATCCAATTTGAATGCAGTGCCGATAAACTATGTTAGAAAGCAGACGTTAGCGGGCAGCGAACGCTACACAACATCGGAACTCGATCTTTTAGCTGAGCAGATTCTCACGGCAGACGAAAAACGCATCAACTTGGAGCAGGCATTATTTGAAGATTTGCGGCAAAAGATAACAGCCGAGATAGAGCGTATACAATTTATGGCGATGCTTATTGCTAGTTTGGACGTACTGCTTGCCTTGGCGGATGTTGCCGAACGCAATATGTACATCAAACCAGAGGTAGATGATTCGGGCGTTATAAACATCAAATCTGGTCGGCATCCAGTGGTTGAGCAAATTGCCCCCTTTGTCCCCAACGATACCCATTTAGATACAAAAAAAGAACGCATATCTCTCATCACAGGGCCGAATATGGCAGGAAAATCAACCTATATGCGTCAAGTCGCATTAATCGTGATAATGGCACAAATAGGCAGCTTTGTACCTGCCGAAAGGGCACAGATAGGCGTAGTTGATCGAATATTTACACGTATAGGCGCATCCGATGATTTGGCTGGCGGACAGAGCACTTTTATGGTTGAGATGACCGAGGTGGCACATATATTAAATAACGCCACTTCCAAAAGCCTGATTGTGATGGACGAAATAGGTCGTGGTACTAGCACATATGACGGTCTTTCCATAGCTTGGTCTGTTTTGGAATATATCGAAAAATTTATAAAGGTCAAGACGCTTTTTGCCACACATTACCACGAGCTCATAGCCATTGAACAGAATTTCCCAGGGATACTCAATTATTCTTTCACTCTGACAGACGAAAACGAAGTGGTTTTTTTACGCAAAATAGTCAGAGGCGGGGCTGATAAAAGCTATGGTATTCAAGTTGCCAAACTGGCAGGCTTACCCGAGCTAGTTCTAACCAGGGCAAGAGAGGTTTTGAAAAATTTAGAGATTTAACATAAGAATTCCCAAGTTTTGGGGATTCCAAACTAGACATAGAATTCCCAAGTTTTGGGGATTCCAAACCCACTCACTTTACAGTAGTGTCATAAATATTAAAAGCCCAACAAAAAAATGTGCAGTCCAGGGCGCGCCCTGGCGGGGTGTGGGGCAGAGCCCCACGGTTTTATGACATTACTCACTTTACACCACAATCAGCAATATCAGAACTGTTTACAAACAAATTTTAAATTTGCGGATACCCTAAATTCCGTCCGCAAGCCTTACTTAAATTTGGTAAAAATCGCTGACGGATGTTAAATTACCCGAGTGTCTGCAATATTAAAAAGGAATGACATTGAATGATTAGACATTTGGATAAGCATTTGGTAAATAAGATTGCGGCAGGCGAAGTGGTTGAACGTCCTGTGTCGATTGTAAAAGAATTAGTAGAAAATGCGATAGATGCGGGGGCAGGGTTTATTACAGTTGAGATAAAAGAGGGAGGATTGTCTTTTATAAGAGTTACCGACAACGGCTGCGGAATCCCTGACGATCAGGTGTTGCTTGCTTTTGAACAACACGCCACAAGCAAAATTGCAGCCATTGACGATCTTTCCAATATAAATACCTTGGGTTTTAGAGGTGAGGCGTTGGCTAGTATCGCCTCTGTTTCCCATATTGAGATGATAACAAAACCTGGCGGTACTCTAAGCGGAACAAGGATAGAGTTGCAGGCGGGGGTTTTGGTTACACGCCAAGAATTAGGCTGTATGGACGGCACAACAATCCATGTTTCCAACCTGTTTTTTAATACCCCCGCTAGGCTGAAATTTTTGAAAAAACCGCCTACCGAGGCGGCATATATAACGGATTTAATGCAACGTATGGCACTTGGCTATCCAAATGTTAGCTTTAAGTACATACAAAATGGCCAGATAGTGTTTACCACTAGTGCAAACCAAAAAATGACGATTTACAGCATATATGGCAGCCAAGCCGCTAATAATCTATTGGAATTGGACGAGCCTTTTTTATCAGGCTATATCGGCAAACCAGAGGTGGCGCGCCCCACAAGGAGTGCCGAAAATTTTTTCATAAACAACAGATATGTCAAAAGCAAGATATTACAAAATGCCTTGGAAGATGCCTATAGGGAATATTTACCCCCATCCAAATTCCCTTTATGTGTGCTGCATCTCAATATATCCACAAAAGAGGTAGATGTAAATGTGCATCCAACTAAAATGGAAGTGCGTTTTGCCAATGAGCAGAGTATATACAACAATGTAAAAGAGAGCTTGAGCCATGCTCTACTATCGCAGGAATTAACCACTAGCGGCAGGTCTGCTCGTTCGCAAAATGTGCAAGTTACACGAAATTTTCCAACAATTTTCCCCAAAAAATATCGGCAAGAATCCACAGTTGCACAACCAAAACAGCCGATAGAGCCACCTAAACGAGAGACGGAATCGGAAAAGCCCTTGACCGTATTTAAGAGTATCGAAGAGCAATCCGCCTCCCAGCCGAGCATCCATACGGAAATGGGCAAAAAGCCCGATTTTACGATTATTTCACAGATATTTAATACCTATTGGATAGCGGTAAAAGGCAGCGAGTTATTTTTAATCGATCAACACGCAGCCCATGAACGCATAGTGTACGAAAAGATACTAAACGAGCTAAAAAGCAAAAATGCCAGCTCACAAAAATTAATAGAGCCTTTATCGCTGAAATTAAGCCCGCAGGAGCTGCAAATCGCCGTAGAGCATAGAGGGATTCTAAATGAATTTGGGTTTGATTTTGATGAGGATGGCGGCGATATATCGATAAAGGCGATCCCGATGATTTTTAAGGGGCCAATGGGGCTTGTATTTTTCAGCGAAATTTTAGAAAAAATCGAAAAGGGCTTAGATGATTCCCCGACCGAAACCATCAGGAAAAACATAGCCTCTTTGGCTTGCAAAGCCGCAATAAAGGCAAACGATTCGATTAGCACCCTAGAATCCAAAAAATTAGTGGAGCAGCTATTACTACTAGAAAACCCATACTTTTGCCCCCACGGCCGCCCCACCATTATAAAATTTACCCTGTCAGACATAGAGCATTTATTCAAACGATTCTAATGTCAGGGGACAAAACCGTGAGGCTCTGGTTCTACTCGCAACACCTATTTGTTGAATTTTTAAAAAGTGCGGGGCTGGGGGCGCGCCCCCAGCGGGGTGTGGGGCAGAGCCCCACGGTTTTAGAAAGGAAAATTATATGAATATTGTTGAAAGAAAAGTGGTGTATGCTAAAAATGGTTGTGTGGCTACGTCTCAGCCGTTGGCAGCACAGGCGGGGTTGGCAATAATGCGAGCGGGCGGTAATGCTGTCGATGCAGCAGTTGCCACAGCAGCTTGCCTGACAGTGGTTGAACCTACCTCAAATGGTATTGGAAGCGATGCTTTTGCCCTCGTTTGGACAAAAGGCAAATTGCATGGGCTAAACTCCTCTGGCTGTTCCCCCAAGAATATCAGTATTGAAAAAGCTAAAGCTCAAGGGTATGATGCAATGCCCGTTTTTGGGTGGACACCTGTAACTGTACCTGGTGCACCCGCAGCTTGGGCGGAACTCGTACGAAAATTCGGCAGACTATCGCTTGCAGAAATATTAAAACCCGCAATAGACTACGCCGAACAAGGTTTTCCCATATCCCCCGTTTTGGGCTATTTTTGGGAACGAGCATTTGCCGCATACAGCCGCTTGAAAGGCGAGGAGTTTGAGGAATGGTTTAAGGTCTTTGCCCCAAAAGGAAAAGCCCCCAAAGTCGGGGAAATGTGGCGTTCGCAAGCACATTCTGACACATTAAAAGAAATTGCGGAGACGGATGCCAATTCCTTTTATACAGGCAAATTGGCGGAAAAAATAGCAAACTCTTCCCAAAAGGCAGGTGGTTTTCTATCGCTGGACGATTTGGCTAATTTTTCGCTAGATTGGGTCGAACCGATAGACATCGAATATAGGGGCTACAATGTTTGGGAAATGCCGCCAAACGGGCAGGGAATTGTTGCCCTTGCGGCTCTCAATATCTTGAGAGGTTATGATTTTCCCGCCAGAGAAGCTGCCGAAACCACACATTTGCAGATAGAGGCTCTAAAACAGGCATTTACTGCCTCGAAACAGATTGTAACCGATCCGAAACACACGAATCAAATCCATGCGGATTGGCTCTTAAGCGAAGATTTCGCCAAGGAGGCTCGTGCGAGAATCCAAAAAACTGCCGCTGCTCCTATACCTTTTGATTTGCCCGCAAGCGGCACTGTCTACCTCTGTACGGCTGATGGAGACGGAAACATGGTTTCCTATATCCAAAGCAATTATATGGGTTTTGGCTCGGGCGTGGTTATTCCTGATACGGGCATTGCGATGCAGAACCGAGGGCATGATTTTTCGCTTGACCCCTTACATATTAATAGCTTGCAGGGCGGAAAACGGACATATCATACAATTATCCCCGCATTTCTGACGAAGAGCGGACAGCCTGTTGGTCCGTTTGGGGTAATGGGCGGATATATGCAGCCACAGGGTCATGTACAGGTTGTTATGAATACGATAGATTTTGCCCTAAATCCACAAGCGGCACTGGACGCACCTCGTTTTCAATGGATGAATAATCTGACGGTTGAGGTGGAGGATTTCTTCCCCGCTAACATAGCCGACCAACTAACGAGTCGAGGGCACGATATAAAAACAACGGCTTCGGGCGGCTTCGGACGAGGCCAAATAATTTGGAAAGACGAACAAACAGGCGTTTTGGCAGCCGGCACAGAACCTCGCACAGACGGCACAGCAGTCGGATTTTGAAAACCGTGGGGCTCTGCCCCACACCCCGCTGGGGGCGCGCCCCCAGACCCGCACTTTTTAAATTTCAACTTGTTTGCGAAACTACCCAATGTCTAAACGCTGTTCATTGGACTGCAGGCACTGGTTTGTAGAAGAAAACGGACGGGGTTCGCCCGCCCGCATTTTTTACTAATGGCTGGATTAGCATATTAGGTTTTGACACAAAGTTTTGGAAAGCAAAAAAGACCGTTTCGGTCTTTTTTGCTGTTAGATGTTTGTCTATGTATATTTCCCTGTACGCAAAAGGATTTGAACCCTCGACCTTCTGGTCCGTAGCCAGACGCTCTATCCAGCTGAGCTATGCGTACACGACCGCCCACACTTCGATATTCAACCCCGAAAGTCAAACCCGAAAATGTTGGTCAATCAACTACATTTTTAATTGTACCACAACTTTTTCGGCTTTGCAAATTTTTTGCAAATTTTTTTGAAAAAATTTTTGCAATCTGCAAAAATGCGGATCGCACCTCGCAATTTTACGGTGCAATATGCCAATTTTCAATATTCATAAAGATGTTGCTGATAGAGGGACTTAAATCTCCCCTTATGCGTGGATCTAAAATTAGACTGGCGTGTCTGAAAGCTAAAGGTATAAGGGGAATATCTTCAACAATATGCAGCTGTATATCCGATATTACCCTTTGGAACGAACTGTCCGTACCACTTAGTCTGGCAATTTCCAGCAGATAGTCCATATTTGCATTGCTGTATGCTAAAACATTATCAGGGCTTCCCGAATGTAGGGCAAAACGCAAATCCGGCTTCATCGATAGATTGTATCCGCCCAGAAAAACATCGAATTCGCCCGCTTCTAATAATTCTACATACTCGTCAAAGGAGACCGATACAAGCTCAGTATCAAAGCCCAATTCGGTCATCTGATTTACTAAATGCCTTGCCATACGCACCCGTTCGGGATTTTCTTGATTAACCAAAACCACCAACGGCTGATTTGTGTTATATTCATCAACAGACCATAACCTGTGTCTAGTGGCATGGGTAATGGCTCGCCCCGCTATACTCCTTGCTAAGGCTACATCGTATATGGATTCTGGCAGATTCGTATAGCTAAGCCAAGACATCGGATGTATAGGGGTTCTTGTGGGGACGGCATGGGTTAGGAATATATCTGAAATCAAACTTTCCACATTTAAGCTAAGATAGATGGCTTGCCTAAAATCGTGTAAAGCGGGAACGGATCTTGCAAAATTAAAGCCGATAAAATCAAAGTGCATAGCGGGATACTCGGCAAATTGCACTGGGTTTACGCTATAGTGCCTTGCCCAATCGGGTATGCTGGAATTGTACACATCGACAAGCATCCTATCGAACGCTGTCAAATCCGTTTCGGCGTTCGAGGTGGTAATGATGCTGATATTTTCGATATAAGGATGCACCCTAAAAGTATATGGATTCTTGACTAGCGTTAGTGTTTCTGTAAAGTCAACGGATTCCAGCATGAACAAGCCATTGGAAACGGGGACTTCATTATCGTTAAAATGTGCTGGTATTATCGGAAAATTAAACATATACGCAGCACCGCCCACGATTGTGCTAAAGGTAATCCTTGCTGACTTAAAATCAAGCACCTCAACCGTTGAAAAATTCTGTACAAATTGGCTGTAAATAGCATCTGCAGGGGCGTTCCTTAGGACTTCTATGGAGTACGCCAAATCTTCGGCTGTTATCGGACTGCCATCGTTCCAAAAGGCATCGTCTCTTATGGTTACTATCACGTTTGCACCGTTAAAGGAAAATTCCAATTCCGCCAAATGCGGCACGGGTCGCAATTCATCATCAAAGATTATCAAAGGCTCATACATCAACTGGAAGATACGGGCTACTGTAGCGTCTTCGTTTAGGAGAGGGTTAAAAGTGCTAGGTATACGCATGGATAGTCTAAGCGTGCCGCCATGAACAGGGAAATTTTCCGACATTCGAGCAAATATCAAAGACTCCATTTCTTCTACCTCTATCTCTGCTATTTCTGCAATGTTAGCGATAGGCTCTGCAAGCGTTATCCTGTGAATTTCTGGCATACAGGCTGACAATATTAAGACAACTAACAGGCTAATTTTTTTCATAAGCACTCCTTCTAAAACTGTGGACTTTGGTTGCTTTTATGTTCTATGCAGCACAGCCATTATTTCTACATGACCCGTTAGCGGGAACATATCCACGGGCTGCACCGTCTCTAGTTTGTATCCTGTGAGTTGTTTAAGGTCTCGTGCCAAGGTAGTCGGCTCGCAAGATATGTATATTATTCGGGGGATTTTAGCCCCCATTATACCGTCTAATAATTTAACATCACAACCCTTTCGGGGCGGATCTAATATTATCGTTGAACATTCATCTAGCAAGTCAGGTATAACTGTTTCGGCTAGTCCGCAGATGAAATGTGCATTTGTTATATTATTTAGCTGGGCGTTGTGTGCGGCATCTTCAATAGCCTCTGGTACGGAATCGACACCCACTACCTCTCTTGTTGATGCCGCTATGTATAGAGCGATGCCTCCTATTCCACAGTACGCATCTATTACCCTTTCATCGCCAGCATCTGTAAACTGTGCCAAAATCAGGTCATATAGCCGCTTAGTCTGCTTAGAATTTATCTGAAAAAAGGCACGTGGCGATATTCTGTATCTTATTGTACCAATCTGCTCGTGATAGTAGCCGCTCCCCTGTATGGTTTGTAATTTTTTACCCAGTATGACATTGGTATTTTCCGCATTGATGTTTATTATAACGGTGCTTGCTTGCTCTATAATGGGTAGCCGCTCCAATTTTGACATTACGAAGATTACCATTAGTTCGCCCGTATTTTCGCCCACTCGTACCACTATATGCCTTAAAGATTTTAAGGGGGGCAATTTTTCAAGCACGGCAGCTATGGTTTTTTCAGATATGTGGATATTGCAACTATCGAAAGGTATCACTCTATGGCTACGTTGTGCATAAAAGCCCGCCGCCTGCACTCCATCGATTATCGTTGCAACAAATTGTGCTTTATTACGGTAGTTGTATGGATTTTCCATGCCTATGACAGAGCCAATAGGCGGATTTTCCACGCCCGCTATGCGTGTCAAAGCATCTCGCACTAATTTTTCCTTAAATATCAGCTGTGCATTGTAATCAAAATGCTGAAACTGGCAGCCGCCGCATCGTCCAAAGACCGCACAAACACTGTCTATTCTATGTATGGACGGCACGAGTATTTTTTCTATTTTGGCATAGGCGTATTGCTTTTTTACCTTCAAAATTTTCACTCGTAATATGTCGCCAGGGAGTGCGTATGGCGTAAAAATAACAAAATTATCAATCTTACCTACTCCGCTCCCCTTGGCAGTCAAATCGTGTATTTGTAGCTCCGCAAAATCATTTTTAGCTAACATAATCAATAGTCCGACGATCTAATATAGCGTTCGAGGATATTGTGATAGCCCTTCCAAGAACCCCCATTATCTACAGCCAGCATACCCTCATAAGCCTGCATTTTGGCATCCATATTATCGGCGGCGTGGAGTATCAGGGCTTCTAGCGTCATTGGCAGCTTGGGCGAGCCGAAAGCATATTCGCCATGATGTGCTAGGATAGAGTGTTTTAGCAGACTCTCCAAAACGGGTGGGAAATCCGCTATTTTTTCACATTCTTTAGCGATAAGCTCTGCCCCCATGTACAAATGCCCCAACATCTGACCATCGTCCGTATAGTTATAAGTGGGTATTGCCTCTAATTCAAACACCTTGGCAATGTCATGTAATATCGCCACAGTGATTAAAATATCTCGATTTAGGCTCTTGTAGTGGGCAGCTAAAAAATCACATATTTCAACCACGGATACCGTATGCTCTAGTAACCCACCCAAATAGCTGTGGTGCATACTCTTGGCGGCAGAATGGGTTAGTATCGCTTTTGAAATAGTATCATGCTCCAATATAATAAGCTCGAGCAAACGCCTTAAGCACGGTTCTTGAACGGAGGCTATAAAATTTTGAAGTTTATTGGATAGCTCATCAATATCCTTATCTGTAGAGGGGATAAGCTCTGTTATCTCATACTCCTCTTGCAGACTCTTTCTAGTGCGGCTAATGCGTACCTGCGGCTCTTTATTGTATAAAAGCATGAGGGCATCTATTTTTATAACGTCTCCCTCTTCAAAATCGCCAATATCCTTATTTATATCCCAAATTTTACCGACCACGGTCGCCGTTTTGTCTTGCAGTTTTACTGAAATATAGGGTTTATCGGCCTTTGTTTTCAGGTTCTGTTTTTGTTTGCACATATAATGCCCGATGATGTGCTCGTTTTCTTTTATATCTTTCAGATATCGCATTATTTTATCTCCTAAATAAGTTGCTAGTGGGTAGCGACACCACACAATGTAATTCTGACAGATAAAATTTATTTTGTCAAGTTTGACATTATCAAATTTTTGTGATATTATTAAAAATGTGAAAAAACGGAGACGTACCGAAGTGGTCATAACGGAAACGACTCGAAATCGTTCGGCCGTGAAAGCGGCTCGAGGGTTCGAATCCCTCCGTCTCCGTGTTTTTTGCTGTTTTGCTGGAATATTTGTATAAAGGCATTATTATGACGAAAAATGGAGATGCAACAAGACCCATCGTGTGGGCGTTATTTTTCTTGGTTACTGGAATCTTATTCGGTATGTATCTGCCAGGTATCGTAGGCTTAATCGTGCTTATGGTACTTTCTTTTTGTGTCTGCATAGCCTATGAACGTCTGACAGAGTACAAGCCGATATTTATCTGTGTGATTGTCGCCCTATTTTCATTTATTAGGGTGCAGGAAAGCATGAACGTCGGGGTTATTTCAGCGGATAATGTGGAATTAATGGGGATAGTGCAGGATATGAGCTATACCGCCGCAGGTTGGCAACGCTTGGAAGTGGATTTACTAGAAGCCATCTATTCCGATGAAATGCTGGTTGCAGAGGCTGGAATGAGGCTGCTTACATTTTTATCGCCCGAATATAATGTGCAAATGGGGCAACGGGTGTGGCTTATCGGCGATTTGCATAGATTGGAACGTGCTGCAAATCCAGGCGGCTACGATGAATTTATGGTGCAACGCCCACGCGGCATATCGGGGCGTTTTAATGCACGTACCGTTGAAACTTTTGAAATAACCGAAAGTTTAACGAGAACCGCCTTTATAATACGCAATCGGTTGGCTGCTGTGTACTCGGCTGTTCTGCCCTTTAGAGAGGCAAATTTAATGCAGTCAATCGTTTTGGGCGAACGCCCTGACTCTAACGATAGAGTAGTCGAAATGTACAGAATGGCTGGCATTTATCATCTTATGGTGGTATCGGGGCTGCATCTGTCTATTCTGATGATGGTCTTGTATTTTTTGCTGGAAAAGGTCTTGAATAAGCGAATGGCGGGGCTTTTGGCACTCATTTTTATAATCGCATACACGATACTAACAGGAGCGGGGATTTCCACAGTGCGGGCGGCGACAATGGCGGGCGTAGTTGTTTTCGGCAGGATTCTGTACCGAGATCAGGATGCTCTCGCTTCGGTCTCTTTTGCCTGTATGCTACTGTTACTGTACGAGC
>JGI24700J35501_10930759_pt1 | contig 22067 bp, 15 predicted proteins | sample TergutTh196P1_FD_35501 | JGI IMG/M metagenome (IMG submission 35501)
TGAAGATAATTTAACTGTAGGCAATCACTACAACGCTTACCTTAAAGAGCTTGCACAGTCTGAAAATGGTATAACCGGTGCTTTAGAAGAAATTGATGAAAGTTGGTTTCTGAAGGGTTCTGAAGGACATTTGTTTTCTAATCCACGCTCATTTATAGAATTTGAGAGGGAAAGCTATTTCGGTTTAGTTCACGGACTTTCTTTCATAATGTCGTGGAATACTTTTGATAATACAAGTATCTCACAGTCCTTTTCTAATTTAGCCTCTAAGTTTACAGAAATTAGAGATTTGTTTCAAAGAAATTTTACAGGTGCTGAGTTGGATGAACTTTTGGGTGAGTTATACTTAGCTAAAGATCAAGCTGTTCGTAACCAAGCTAACAGCCATGCTCGCTCTTTTTTACGGGATATGGAGCAAAAAATGTTTGCTATGCTTTATAGCAACCCATCGCCGGATCTCACGGATAGGTGGTCGCAGCTTATGGATAAGCTCGAAGAAATGCGAGATCAACTTAAAGAGATTTTGACAGGCTTTGGGCAGTTAATTGTACCATTTGCTATAGCAAACGGCGGGTTTGATCCAGCCACAGATTCCTGGAGAATAGGACTAACTCCCAGCGACCTTAATATAGCAAATGAGTTTCGCGATAACTTCCTTGCTCGCTTGTAGAGCTTCTGTTAATATGAGGATTGTAAACTACACAAAGCAATAGCATTTTTAGTTTATATAGCAATTCCACTTGGTGTAGTCCCTTTTTGAAATATTACTAAGTGGGATTGCTTCCTTAATTGGGCAGTTTCAAAAAAATATGGGAAAATGAAATATGGAGCTGCTATAATGCTATATCGAAAGGAGCGATAGGGTATGAATATAAACATTGGTTATAACACATTACCTAACAGCAGCAGGACAGCGGGTTTTGGTAGGAGAAGTTCTTCGATTTACAGAAATGGCAATAATACCGAGCTAAACAATAAGCTCAATAACCTTACAGATGCTAAACAAATAAATAGCACTAAACACGTTGTTGTTGATATAAGTGCAGAAGGAAAGGGGCTTTTGGCTGATTTTCTTTACGGTGAAGATAATTTAACTCTAGGTAATCACTATAATGCTTACCTTAAAGAGCTTGCACAGTCTGAAAATGGCATAACCGGTGCTTTAGAAGAAATTGATGAAAGTTGGTTTCTAAAGGGTTCTGAAGGACATTTGTTTTCTAATCCACGCTCATTTATAGAATTTGAGAGGGAAAGCTATTTCGGTTTAGCTCACAGACTTTTTTTCATAATGTCGCGGAATACTTTTGATAATACAAGCATCTCGCAGTCCTTTTCCAATTTAGCCTCTAAGTTTATAGAAATTAGAGATTTGTTTCAAAGAAATTTTACAGGTGCTGAGTTGGATGAACTTTTGGGTGAGTTAGACTTAGCAAAAGAACAGGCTATTCTTTTCCACGCCCATAATCATGCTCGCTCTTTTTTACGGGATATGCGGCAAGAAATGTTTGCTATGCTTCATAACAATCCATCACCGGATCTTTGGGGTAGATGGTCGCAACTTATGGATAAGCTCGACGAAATGCGAGAGCAACTTAAAGAGGTTTTAATACACTTCGGGCAGCTAATTGTATCATTTGCTATAGAAAACGGCGGGTTTGACCCAAGCAGAGATGCCGGGAGGATAGGGTTAAACAACGACCTTGATAACATAGCAAATGATTTTCGTAATAGCTTTTTTGCTAACTTGTAGAGCTTCTTATAATGTGAGAAGGTTTGGTGATGTAAACAACAAACTTATCGCAAAGAAGCTAAATCCCAGTCCATGAATTAAAAAAGTCTGTGTACCCATAGTGATACACAGACTTTTTATTTTATTAAATTATGAGTTTTTTCTCAAATTTTACCTCAATGAAATTGAAATTACTCTAAAACTCAACCAATAGTTTATTGAAAATCACCCCCCCTTGTGATAGAATAAATTCATAAATAATAATAAATAATAGTAAAAACACGTCCCCCATTTTTGACGATAACCGTAGTTTGTGTTATAATAAATATCCTCATAACCAGTTATCTTTAGAGCTTTATAAAAGGAGTGATAGTTATCAAAACTCTAAAATTAATTTATAATGCTAATGCCGGTAACCGTAGCTTTAAAAATGAGTTGGACACCATATTAAAAATTTTTACATATGCCCAATATGATATTAGCATATTGCGTGCAGATACCATGCAAGACATTGCACAATGCCTTGGCAGAGCCTCGCCAAACCAATACCATACCATAGTGGCCGCAGGTGGCGACGGTACCCTAAACGCTGTTATAAACGGAGTAATAAAAAGTAATTTGAAAACAAAAATAGGAATTATACCGGCAGGCACAGCTAATGACTTTGCTCGGTTTTTGAAAATAGAAAAGCCCTACACCGCAGCAGCAGAGATTATTACCAAAGGGCGTACCATACCCGTAGATATTGGGAAAGCAAACGAAAGCTATTTTATAAATGTGTTTGGTGCCGGTACATTAACAAACATATCCCATTATGTGGATGCACAGCTAAAAAACACTTTGGGCAATATGGCATATTATCTGAAAGCAATAGAAAAACTCCAAAGTTTTACAGCTACTTCCGTTATTATAAAAAACTCGCACCAAACGTTGGAAGAAAATATATATTTTTTTGTGGCACTAAACAGCTGGGGTGCGGGAGGTTTTGATAAAATTGCCGAAAGTGCAAGTGTGCAAGATGGGTATTTTGACATGTTGGCAGTAAAAAAAGGGAACATAACGGAGTTAATGGCACTTTTAATGAAATTCATAAAAGGGGAACACATGGAGGACGAACACATAATATATTATAGAGATAATTACACAGAACTGATATTTAACGATTTTGTGGACACAAATATAGACGGTGAAAACGGACCTCCCACTCCGGTGCGTATAAATGTTATACCACAGGCAATAGAAGTTTTTGTGCCGGATTCAATTTAGAAGCTATAGCAGTTCTGTATCCAATTGTCCTTATGGATTTTTTGGAACTGCTGAATCAAGGGTCGTGTCATAGATTAAGTTGAAACACACTAAAACCTAACCCGATAAAAACCTCGAAAAACGGGGTCAAGGGGCTAGTCCCTTGCGGGGTGTGGGGCAGAGCCCCACGGTTTTATGACACGCCAAATTTTATTATTTTCAATTTATTATTGTGAAAAGGAAGGTATGATTATGAGCAAAGCAATAGAAATGCACGAAAAATGGCGCGGTAAAATAGAGATGAAAGTGCGTGCCGAAGTTGGTACAAAGGCGGAGCTGGCGATTGCATACACACCCGGTGTAGCCGAACCCTGTTTGGAGATACAAAAAGATGTGAACCGCTCTTTTGACCTAACACGCAGATGGAACACTGTTGCAGTTGTAACAGATGGCACCGCAGTATTGGGCTTGGGCGATATTGGCCCGGAAGCGGGTATGCCCGTAATGGAGGGCAAGGCGGCTCTGTTTAAAGTATTTGGCGATGTGGACGCAATACCCCTTTGCATAAAAAGTAAAGACCCGGAAGAAATTGCTCGTACTGTTTATTTGCTTTCCGGCTCTTTTGGTGGCGTAAACTTAGAGGATATTGCTGCCCCGGCGTGTTTTGAAGTAGAAAAACGCTTAAAAGAACTTTGTGATATACCGATTTTTCACGATGACCAACACGGTACAGGGATTGTTGTGCTGGCAGGTCTTGTGAATGCTCTAAAACTTGTTAAAAAAGATAAAACTCGGGTTAAAGTTGTAATATCCGGTGCCGGTGCTGCCGGTTGTGCCATTTCAGAAATATTGTTTGCTGATGGGTTTACCGATATAACCCTTATAAACAGGGAAGGCATTGTGCAAGCGGACAAAAAGCACACCAGCGACCGCTTAAACGTACTTGCCCAAAAAACAAACAAAAGCAAAACAAAAGGGGGACTCGCCGAGGCAATGGTAGATGCAGACGTGTTTATTGGTGTTTCTGCACCGGGCATTTTAACAAAAGAAATGGCACAGACTATGGCAAAAGATGCAATAGTTTTTGCCTGTGCAAACCCTATACCTGAAATAATGCCCAATATTGCAAAAGAAGCTGGTGTAAGAGTAATCGCCACAGGTCGCTCCGATTTTGAAAACCAAATTAACAATGTGCAAGCGTTCCCCGGGATTTTTCGCGGTGCATTAGACGCTCGTGCAAAAGATATAACAACGGAAATGCAGATAGCCGCCAGCTATGCAATATCTTCTTTAGTGGCAGATAGTGAGTTAAAAGAAGATTATATAATACCCTCCGCACTGGACATGCGAGTGCCGAAAGCGGTAGCCGAAGCAGTAAGAAAAGCAGCAAAACAATAGGTTGCTCTATGACAGGAAAAAAGGAGAACAATGAACTATAGACATGAACTGGCAAATATATTACAAGAAAAAGTGAATATTGACAAAGACTATGTAATGCAGTCCTTGGAAGTACCCGAGCGGCACTTGGGCGACTTTGCTTTACCCTGTTTTAAACTTGCAAAAGAACAAAAAAAAGCTCCCGCAGCAATTGCTCAAGAAATGGCAACCCAATTACAAAACACCATACCTTTTGTGGAAAGTGTGCAACAAGCCGGACCATATATCAACTTTTACCTAAAAAAAGACGACTTTGCTAAAAATGTTTTGAGCGAAGTAATAGAAAAGGGTACCGACTATGGTTCATCCACAATTGGTAATGGCAAAACAATTGTAGTAGATTACTCTTCACCAAACATTGCCAAACCTTTTCATGTTGGGCATTTACGCTCTACTGTTATGGGTCAGGCACTGTACAATATTTATAGTTTTTTGGGATATACCTGTGTTGGCGTAAACCACCTTGGAGATTGGGGTACCCAGTTTGGTAAGCTCATCGTTGCATATAATCTTTGGTCAAGCAAAGAGGCGGTCGAAGAAGGTGGCATAGCCGAGCTTAACAGGATTTATGTGAAATTTCACCAAGAAGCCAAAGAAGATCCAACCCTAGACGACAAAGGGCGGGCATGTCTGCTGAAAATGGAAGAAGGGGACAGAGAAACTCTGGATATATGGCAGTTTTTTTACGATATTAGCATGAAAGAGTTTAAACGTATATACAAACGTCTGGGTGTAGATTTTGATTATTACACCGGGGAGAGTTTTTATAACGACAAAATGGCACCCGTTGTGAAGGAGTTAAAAGAAAAAGGGCTGTTGCAAGAAAGCGACGGAGCACAGATAGTAGACTTGGAGCATGAGGGGCTACCCCCCTGTATGATATTGCGCAGCGATGGTGCAACATTGTACTCCACAAGGGATTTGGCGACAGTTTTTTACCGCAAGGAAACATTTGATTTTCACAAAGTGCTGTATTTGACGGCTATTGATCAAGCGCTACATTTTAACCAGTTTTTTAAAGTCATAAAGCTAATGGGTTACGATTGGTGGGAAGGCCTTCTTCACGTTCCCTTTGGTCTTGTTACTCTGGAGGAGGGCAAATTATCTACCCGCGAGGGCAATGTTGTCCTTATGGAGGACTTGTTGGACGCAGTTGTGAATAGGGCAAAAGAAATAATACAAGAAAAAAACCCGAATCTGGCAAACAAAGAGGATGTTGCCAATGCTGTCGGTATAGGGTCTGTAATTTTTAACGACTTGTACAATACCCGCATAAAGAGCGTGGTTTTTTCTTTGGAAAAAATGCTTAATTTTGATGGGGAAACAGGGCCTTTTGTGCAATATAGCCATGCTAGAGCCAATAGCCTGCTAAAAAAGGGGGGGGCAATAGATTTTGCTACCGTAGACTATGCTTGCCTAACAGACGAAGCTGCCCAAAATTTACTTGCTCAAATTTACCAATACAAAGACCGATTGCTGGAGGTAACAGAAAAAAACGAGCCGTACATACTTACACGTTATCTTACAAATTTGGCACAGACCTTTAATAAATTTTACCAAAGCAATCCAATAATATCACAAGATACAGATATTAAAAACGCCCGTCTTGCACTTGTTTACGCAACAAAAAACATATTGCACAATGGGCTTAAATTGTTGGGGATAAATGCCCCTGATCAAATGTAGGCTTCATATGTCGATAAACCGCTATAAGGAAGTCTTATAAAGGAGGATTAAATGAAATGTTATATACACTCAGATAGAGAAGCAATGGCTCTTTGCACCATATGTGGCAAGCCCATATGTAGCGAGTGTCATATTTCTGTAGATAACAAATCCAACTGCTTTAACTGTATAAAAAAGGAAATGGCTCAAGAGGTTGAGGAGGTTCCGAAAAAGAGTGTTCTTCTTACTATCTTCCTTACTTTTTTCCCATTTTTCCCCGTGGGTTTTAACTTTTTATATTTAGGCCGGCCAATAAAAGCTATGGTCTTTTTGTCTATAAACCTTATATTGCTTGCTGTTTTTTGGCCATTGCACTTTTTTGTACCCACATCCATGAATATATATGCTTTTATGAATATATATATATTCATCACGTTAGTGCTGCGGTTTATTACTTACATTGTTTGCCTTGTAATAATAAATAAAACGCACAAAATATATACTCTGGGTTATCAGATATTTATAGTTTGTTGCTTAATGTTAGTATCTTGTGCCTTTTTTGTACTCACTTTAACCACCGGGTTTGTAGGGTTTCCGGGAATTTTTCAAGATTCCTTTGACTATTGGGAGATTCCTGTATCTATGGTAATAGTGGGTTTTGTTTGGGCACTTTCAATCGTGAATCGTCGCAACAAAAAGAAAGTTAAAAAAGTTGCTCGGTTTGAACTGCCCCAAATACCGGAACCGGTTCAATCGGAGCAACAAGAGGATTCTGGCAATGAAAATGCTGAACTGCATCGTTTGTATAGCGATTTAAAAAGGCACGAACGTGATTTGAAGGACAGCACAATTTGCCCGCAGCTGACAGAGCTAAGTGAAACTACAAACAAGATAATAGAGTTTGTAGAAAAATACCCTCACAAGTCAAGAAATATTAACAAATTTGTGGACTATTATTTGCCTACCACAAACAAACTGCTGGATAACTATAAACACTTGAAAGAGCAGGGAAGGAGCGGCGAAAATATAAACAAAGCAACAGAAAAAATAGAGGAGCTATTGGAAGTATTGCAAAAGGCATACAATAACCAATTGGATTCTTTGTTTGAAGATAAGGCGTTGGATATAGATGCAGAGGTGAGCGTGCTAAAGAGCATTTTGGAAAAAGAAGGGCTATTGAACGAGGATGAACGAAAATAAAAATTGCGTATTTTTTTATAAATAAAATAACTATAAACAAAAAAGTCAGATTCACATTCTCTTCTGAATATGAATCTGACTTTTGTTTTTTTGGAAAGCTCCGAATTATAAATTAATCTCCCCACCACCATTGATATGGGTTGTTTCCCCATTGACCCCAGTTTTGGTTTGGGACGTAGCCCCAGCCAGGATACCCCCAACCGGGAAATCCGGGTGGCATCATAAACTGGTCTCCCCAACCGGGGCGACCGGGGGTACCCCAAGCGGGCGGAGAGGGCCATTGAGGCATTCCTACACCAAAGTTTAAATTTGGTGCGCCCCAATTGGGAAACCACATTGGGTTGTTAGTTCCCGGTTGGTTGCCCCACTGAGGAAGCCATACATAGTTGCCGAACCAAGGGGACATGCCCATTTGGGAAAGCCAAGCGTAGAACTCTTCAAAGGTCCAACCTGCCATGCTGCCCGACATTATATAGGGCCAAGCATCGTCCCACCAGCCTTGCCAACTGGACCAACCGTGGGGTACAGCTTGTGGTACATTCCACGGGTTAACCCAAGGCATGGTAGCTGGCATTGGTGATTGAGATTGGAAGGGGTTTTGGTGCCAAACAAGGTTTGGAGCTACAGGGGTCGTAAGACCCGGGTTGGCATAAGTTACTACCTGGCCTAACAAAAACGATAAAACAACAAATGCGGCAATAAATTTTTTGAACATAATTACTCCTCCATATTTTTTTTTGTTGTGTCATACATAATCATGAGCATATTATGATTATAATATAATTATCTCAATATTTCAAATCCTCTGAAATATTTAAATACAGCACGGCCGACGATAAGATCTTCGGACACAAAGGGGTTTTGCCAAAAACGAGAATCGGAAGAACTGTTGCGATTATCTCCCATTACAAAAAACTCGTTTTCTCCAATAAAAAACGGGCCGTGGTTTCCGAAAAAGTCCTCTTTTATAAAGGTGCTGTCCTCTTCCAAAAACTCTCCATCTATGTAAACCCTGCCATTGGCAATTATTACTGTTTCTCCGGGCATACCTATTATGCGTTTAATATATAGGTAGGGGCTGTTTGGGTTTTGAAAAACAATAATATCAAAACGAGATGGGCTGTTAAACAAATAACTCAAGCGAAAAGCCATTATGCGATCGTTTGTCATTATTGTTGTTTCCATGCTTCCTGTGGGAACCATTGCATTAACAATTACAAAATTGTTTACAAAGAGTGCTACAACCGCAGCAGTAATACCGGCTTTTATCCAGCTAAAAATTTCATCTCTTAGCCTTGTTTTAGCTGGGGGTTGCTCCTCTAGATCTTCCAGCACATCCACCTCTTCTTCTGTGTTGTTTAGGTTGCGGTCTTCCATTGCTATTAACCATTCCTTTCGCTAAACGCTTAATGTTGTGAATGAGCGTTATTATATTATTACTTATAGTAAATATAGTGAAATCAAGTTTCGTTTGGTGATTTTGTGTGCAATCCTACCATATGGAGCACAACTTCTTTTTCAAAAGGCTTTGTTATATAATCAACTGCTTCGCCGGCAAGGTTTTTAATTTCACTTTCTGCTGTGTCTTTTTCCATGGATGTGGTAAAAACAACCGGAATGGACGCAGTTTTGCTTGAGCTTTTGAGCTGCTCCAAAACTTCAAACCCGGACATATCCTCCATTATAATATCCAAAAAAATAAGGTCAATATGATGTTTTTGTGCAAGTTTTATGCCTTTTTCTCCACTTGTAGCAACTCTAACGTCATATAGTGGAGATAGCATTTGGGTAAGAATTTTCAGCTGCATAGGTGTGTCGTCTATAGCAAGAATGCTGAATTTTTTATTGTCGTCGGTATTCATGTGAGTATCTCCTTTAAAATAATTAGAGTCTTTAGGGCATCTTCAAAGTCAAAATTTTCTATTTGCCTTACTAACACATCTGCTTGCGGTACACCGCGCAAATTTTCAGCAGTTTGCAATGCATATGCACTATCGTCTTCAAGCAGTAGCTCAAGTTCTTGCAACAACTTATTTACAGTATCTATATCAAGATTTTCCCCGGTATCATCTCGCGAAATATTAACAGTTTCCGTTGGAATATCTTTCAGCACCTCTTTTAATTGCTCTTCCATAATGTCTATAATTTTTGGCGTTTCTTCGTCTATTTCGTTATGCTCAAAAATAGCTTCCAGCTTTCCGGCAGTTGAGGCCAAATCATTTTCTTTTATAGTGCGGGCAAGCCCCTTTAGCGTATGAGCAAAACGTCTGCAAGATGTTATATCTCCTTTTTCCAACGCATCTCTAATATCGTCAGCTACACTTTTTTGGCTCTTTGCAAACCCTGCACGTAGAGATATTAAAAACTCGTTAGAGGGATCATCCCCGGCAGCACCGGTAAAAAACTCCCATGCTCCGGATTTAGCTTGCCTGTTTTGACTGGCTAGCTCGGCATTTTTACGAGCTGCCTCTACTACTTCCGGTGGCTGTTTGTCCCGTATAAACTTGTTTAGTAGGGTGTTTAAGCGGGAAGTATCGATAGGTTTTGAAATAAACCCATCAAAACCTTTTTCTAAAAACATTTCTGATTGCCCAATTAGTGCGTTTGCTGTAAGAGCAACGATTGGGTGGGTGTAACCTTCTGCTCGTATGCGACCGATAGTCTCTATCCCGTCCATTCCGGGCATCATATGATCCAAGAAAATAACGTCATATACATTTCCGTCTTTTACTAAATCAAGAGCTCCATATCCGCTGTCACAAGTTTTCACATCTATACTGTAAAAAGATAAGATTCCTTTTGCCACGTATAAGTTTGTTTCTACATCGTCTACTACCAATACTTTTCCGTAGGGCATGGGATCCGGTGTGAACAGCATTTGTTTGGCAGTAAAGCGGTTAGATGTCATTTTAAAATCAGACAAGCTATCGACTAACTCTTTACCTAAAACCTTTTCAGATGCCTTTTCTTGCGGTATTTCCAGTTCAAAAGTTGTACCGACATTTACTGCGCTGTCTACTTTAATATCGGCATTCATCGATTGTATTAGGCTATTAACAATTGTCATACCTAACCCGGTGCCTTCTATTCGATAGTGCTTTTCTTCATTAAAGCGGGAAAATTCACTAAACAGCACATTCAAGTCTTCTTCCGACATTCCGCAACCGGTGTCTTCTACTGTAAATTGCAAACAGGAGTTATTCCTATCTTCCTTATCTTCATTAAACTTTATAACCAATGTTACGTGTCCCTCTTCGGTATATTTAAAGGCGTTAGAAAGTAGGTTGTTCATAATTTGCTTTATGCGAAGCTCATCGCCTTTTAGCATATATGGTATATTTTCGTCAATATGAATATTGAATTTTAAGTTTTTGCTACCAAGTCTAAATACATTAAGCTGTACCATGTCATTAATCAGACTTGCCGTTTCATATTCTTCGTTCATTATTGTTAGTTTGCCGGCTTCTATTTTCGACAAATCTAAAATATCGTTTATAATTCTCAATAGAGCTTGAGAAGAGTTGTATATTTTAGCAAATGCCTCCTCTACAGACATTGGCAGGGACGGGTTTTGCAATTGTATTTCCGATATTCCCAATACAGCGCTGATCGGCGTTCTTATTTCGTGGCTCATTCTTGCCAAAAAACGGGTCTTAGCTTGGGATTCTTCTTCTACACTAGCAGAGCGCTTAGCCTCTTCCACAGCCTTGTGAAAATCTCGCATGTCCACAGCGTAACTAAATATAACGTTATTGCCTCTAAATTTTCCTCTGTGGCAAACTATCTCGGAAGGGATAGGATTTCCCTCTATATCTTGGTGCATCCACTCAAACTTGAGGTAGTCTTGTTTGCGTGCTTTTTCGAGATAATATAATGCTTTTTCTTCCGAAGATGAGCCGTCCGGTTGGACTGCGGGAGAAAACAAAAAGAAAGTATCCAAATATTCTTTTTTGTCTTTAACCTTGTAGCGCCGTATAACTTCATTGTTGCAATCCAAAAGCTCTAAACTATCGCTCCAATATGTTATAACCAAAGGGACAGACTCCATTATTGCCCTTACGTAATCATTATATTCTTTCTCTATTTTTAAATTTGCTGCTCCCATTATCTCTTCTGCTAAAACGTTGATAGATGCGGCAGCAACATAATAGCGCCCCAAAAATTTGGATGTATCTATACGTGCTTCTGTGTTGCCGTGTCTTAAATCGGTAGTTACATGATCGATTTGATTAATTAGGTTTTCAAATGTATCTATAACACCTGCAATAATATTTGAGAGTTTAGCAACTTCGTCGTCACCTTCATCGTGCATATTTACGCTAAAATCCCCTTGTTTTATAATATCGGCTTTTTCTCCAAATGCCGACATACGTTTTTTTAGGTTGCTTACAGTAACCCACAAAGCACCCAAGGCTACCATTGCAGTAGACATCAAAGCGATAAGGCTAAAGTTGAAGTATTGGCTTTGCTGCCCGTAAAGGTTTTCGCCTATAACGGAAACCAGCTCCAAATTTAGCTCTCTGAGATGCTCTACCAAAGATATGGAGGGTGTCGAAAACACGGGGAACAGATCCGGCAAAGGCGGTTCGGTATGCATAACAAAAGGGCTGAGGGTGATATAGGAGTAGGAGTGTATCGCTTCGACATTTTCCAAAACAGTTCCTATCATGATGATAACCATATCAGACCGTTCGTAATCATCCAAAATTACATCGGCAAACAAATCCGCCTCAATAAGTTCAATGTATTCGTGAACCAAAACCTGCATTGTGTGCAATACGTTGTCAATATGGCTATTAAACTGTAATGCATCATCTATTGTAGCATAATCCAACCATTCCTGATTATTGACGGTAGCTGAAATAAATGTGTTTAAATTTCTTAGCTCTGCCTGAATATCTATTAAAATTCTATTGCGGGTTAGAACATAATCAGAAAGGTATCTTTGGGTATCTCGTATGTTGGCAGTAAAAAAAGCACTGTATATTAACACAGCCAAAAACATGATTGTAATAAGTGTAAAAGATATTATTAGCTTTTTTGCAATTGACAAATTGTTTAGTTTTGCTCTCACAAAATATACCTCCATTTTTTGTTTTTTTTGCTATTTTAAACTACTCTATAACACAGCAAACATCTTTTTTATTTGTTTTTTATTGGTGGATATAGCCAGTTAACTTAAAAATCGTCAAACAATTTTCAAGCTAATCGACTATATTGTATCATGAATTGCAATTAAAGGCAAGTCTCATATTCTTTTAGAGCATTAATTCCGAATGGGTGAAAAACAGCCCCTTTTTTTTGAGCTTTACTTAAACTGTGTGAAAGGCAGGTGTGCATGGCTTTATTTATGTCTTGATAGGCTTGTTTGCGCAGTGTTTCTAAATATGGGCTATCGCCTCGCGTTGGCTCTATGGCATCTGCTATAAATACCACTTTTTCAAGCATAGTCATTTGTGGGCGACCCGTAGTGTGGTAACGTATTGAGTTTAGTGTATCTTTACACTGTACTAAAAAATCTTTTTTTGCAATTTCCGCAGCCAAAAAGCCGTGGCAAACCCCCATCCCCATTTCCATAAATTGATCAGGGGTAAAATTATATTTTTCAAAGGCAGCTTCGTTTTCTTGAGGTGTGTATTCTTTTGTTAGGTCGTGAAGCAATGCCGCTATGTGGGCTCTGTGAGGACATTGTTTGTAATGTTTTGCTAACTTTACCGCCTCTTCACAAACCCCCATTACGTGATCGTAACGCTCTTGTGTAAGGTTTTTCTTTAGGATAGCCGTAGCTTTTTCAAAATCGAATGGGATTTTTTCTTTGTACAGGTTGTTTTGCGCGATATATTTCGCTACTGTTTCGGGTACAAGTTGAGTAATGTGCTTATTGGTGTTTACCCTGTAGCGTATATTTTCTGCGGATATATCAAGGGCGGGAATTGTAAGCAAATGAACAACTGCCCCTTGCGACCTCATAACTCCTATTATATTTTGTATATCTTGGTCAACAAAGGAATTTGGCCTGTTTACCAAAATGAAACGGCATAATTTAAAGAGTTTATTGGTTTCTTTCCATTTAAATATGCCTTTTAGAACATCCTCTCCAATAATAAAGTAGGGGTCGTTACATCCCTGTAGTGCCAAGGTTTCCAATGTGTCTACAGTATATGTTGTTCCCTCTCTTGCTATTTCTATATCAGAAAATGTGAACTCTTCGTAAGGAGCGATAGCTATTTTAACCATTTCTAGTCTGTGGTGTTTGTTGCTTTCTGTATTTTGCTTTAGGGCTTGACTCCCTGTTGGTATAAAAATTATTTGCTCCGGGTTAAAGGCTTCTTTTACAGCCAGTGCCACATGCAAATGACCATTGTGTATTGGGTCAAAAGTTCCGCCCAATATTGCTTTATTGCTCATACTATTATTCCTCTAATTTCTGAACCACGCCCACAAACTCTCTGTTGTTTTTTGTTCTGGTTATCATTTGGGTTATACTCTCGGTTGCTTCCAAAGGATGCATTTTGCTTATTAGTTTGCGTAGTTTATACATTGCTTCTATTTCATTTTTTGTCAGCAAATTTTCTTCCCATCTTGTTCCGGACTTTTGCACATCTATTGCGGGGAAAATACGCTTTTCATAAAGCCTGCGGTCTAAAGTCAGCTCCATGTTCCCTGTACCCTTAAATTCTTCAAAAATAACTTCGTCCATTTTGCTGCCTGTGTCTATAAGAGCTGTGGCAAGTATTGTAAGAGAGCCGCCACCGTCCACTTTTCGTGCTGCACCAAAAAATTTTTTTGGAATATGAAGTGCTGCAGGATCTAAACCACCGCTAAGTGTACGACCGCTAGGAGGAGTTGTAAGGTTATAAGCTCTGGAAAGCCGTGTTATACTATCTAAAAGCACAATAAGGTCTTTTCCGTGTTCTACTAACCGTTTAGAACGCTCAAGCACCATTTCTGTCACACGCTTGTGATGCTCCGGCTGTTCATCGAATGTAGAGTAAATAACGTCTATGTTTTTTCCGCTTATAGAACGTTGAATATCTGTAACTTCTTCCGGGCGTTCGTCTATCAACAGCACTATCATGTGCATTTCCGGGTGGTTTCTAATTATTGAATTAGCTATTTTTTTTAGCAAAATTGTTTTTCCGGTTTTTGGTGGTGCTACAATCATGCCACGCTGGCCTTTTCCCAACGGAGAAAGAAGATCCATAATCCTGGTAGAGGCATCCTGTGGGTTGTACTCCAAATTTATTTTTTCTATTGGGTAAATCGGTGTCAAAAATTCAAAATTTTTGCGTTGCATGGCAATTTCAGGGGAGTCTCCGTTTATTTCTGTTACATACAGAAGTGCGGGGAATTTCTCGTTTTCTTTTGGAATACGCATATTGCCTCTTATATGATCCCCGGTTTTGAGAGCAAAACGCCGTATTTGTGGCGGAGAAACATAAATATCGTTGTTGCTTGGTAAAAAATTATCTATACGCAAAAATCCGAACCCATCAGGCATGACCTCTAATACGCCATCTCTGCTTTCACCACTGTCCAATTGAGCAATTATGTTTTTTTGCTCAAAGTTTCTGTCGAACCCTCTGTCGAGTCCTCTATCTCTATCAAGGCCTCTATCTCTATCAAATCCTCTGTCAAGCCCTCTGTCCAAACCTCTGTTTTGGCTTTGCGGCTGATTGTTATAAGATGATGATGTGTATGTACGTGACGATGTAGCGGAAGGAGGGGGAGGAGTTGAAACAACATCTACAGAAGAGAGAGCGGGTGGAGTAGTAACAACAACTGAGGGCTGCGATGTTCTTGCTGTTTCAGCCAAAGGTGGGTATACCTGCTCAAAAGAAGATTTTTTGTCTTCCTTTTTGGTTTCTTTTTTGGTTTCTTTCTTATCTTCCTTTTTATTTTGCTGTTTTTGTATCTCCTCTATGGCTTCGATTAAGCCCTGTTTGTTGTAGGTTGTTACACTTTTTACGCCTAAACCTCTTCCGTATTTTCTAAGTTCCAAAATGTTCATTTTTTCTAAATCCATATTAGGTAAAAATCCTTTCTTAATATAGCAGCTCCACTTTAAACTAATCCTTTGAAAGCTAGACTAAAACTGCTGAATTTGGGAAGCTATTCCACTTAATTTTGTTTTGGTAAGGGACAGAATTAGGTGGAATAGCCATAGTGTACTCATTTTATGGAGCCGCAGGTATTGTAAGTTGTTGACCGGGAGCTATGTTGTGATTTGTTAAACCGTTTGCTATCATTATTGCATTTACATTTTCTGCTGATCCGGAACCCATTAGGTTTTGGGCGATCAGAGAGAGGGAGTCGCCCGGTTGCACTGTGTGTACAGTTGCTCCCCCCGTCTGTGCCCCCGGCGTGTCGCCGTTTGTATATTCGTTGCCGTCTATAATTGGTTCGGGGTCTATCAGAGAGGCCAACATAGCATTTAAGCTGTCTATCTCTGCTCTGGCTTCGAGCAACGCCATTTCTTGTTGCTCAAATTCAGCCCTCAGAGCTTCAAACTCCTCTGTTTCTTGATAGGCTATCGTCGTTTCTTCGAGCTGGCTTTGCAAGGAGTTTATTTGCCATATTAAAAACACAAAGACTATCAAGGCGATCACAAGACCGCTCAATGCCCCGATTTTTATTAATGCAAACTGAGCGTCTCGTTTTCTGCTGAAAGGGTCTGCTGCCGGTCTGTTGTTTTGTAGTTGAGGCGATCTGGTACGCTTAGATTGGTTTTGTGCGGGCTGCACTTTTGTTTGTGGTATTCTTTCTGCTGATGCGGCAGCGTTTTTGGGTGCTTCCAAATCCATCCCCATGAGCCTGCGTTTGCGTTGCTCTCGTTCTTCGGGATCAGCACTTATCTTTCTTTGGGGAACTCTTTCTCCTTCATTGTTAACACGGTGCAATTCTTGGGATTGAGAGTTTGCAGACCTTGCTCTTGGTGTGTGTATGTCCTCATATGCTTCATTTGCAAATCCGGAAGATCTTTCAGGCTCTGCTCTCATTCTTCCAACGGCTCTTTCGGAATTTATATTTCTTTCCGATCTTTCTGACCTGTCTAATCTGTCCGACCTATCCGAAAACCGTTCCGAATCTCTTCCCGTTGTTCTGCCGAATCTGCTTATATCTCCATTTTCCTCTCTATCTCTATGGACCGTTTCTCTTACTCTACCTTTTGCTATGTCTTTAACGGATTCTTCTGTTTGCATTCGAGAACCGGCTCTACCATTGGTGGGTTCTCCGGTGGTTTCTCGCAACTCGCCTATCGGCTCTTCTTCTGTGTCGAAACCTTTAACGAAACCGCCCGCTCCCTTTGATTTTTTATCGCCAAGTAATTTGCCTACGGCATTTATAGACATAGCGTCATCGTAAATTATATTTTTTTCACCTTCACGCTTCATTAGAAAACCTCCATATACAGCATATAGCAAATTAACTTTTTAATTCTGACCCTTTCTAAAATAAAATGTGGAATTGCTTCGATTGCTTCGATTACCTCAATTACTTCCTTGGTTCGGCAGTTTCAAAAAAGTGCAAGGACAATGAAATACGGAACTGCTATAAGTAATGTGTTCCGTTGCCAAAACGGTGGGGAAGGGGAGTAACTGACTTTGATATATATTAGCTATTACGCTTAAGGGTTAATTTGAAAAGGAACCACTATACAGCATTATCACCTTATATTATTGTAGCTCTAATGTAAGTTTATGTCAATAGTTTTTTCTTTTTTGGGATTTTATCCTAAATTTAAAATGCTACGTATTAAGCGGAATTGCTTCCTTGATTCAGCAGCTCCAAAAAAATTCATAAGGACAATGAGATACGTACCTGCTATAGCTGACAGGCTTTTAGAGCCTGTTCTAACTTTCGCTCCATCTCAAGAAATTTTATAGCAAACTCCACACGTTTTTTTACAACAAATTCAACGAATGGTTTTTCTATGTAGTCTGTAGCCCCCAACTGGTAGCCTCTTTCCAATTCTTTAGCTGAATCTAGACCCGTAATAAATATTACCGGTATATTTTCGGTTTCGTAGTCGGTTTTTAATACTGTAATCACCTCAAAACCTGACATATCGGGCATAACAACATCTAATAAAATCAGGCTAGGTTTGTTAGTTTTAGCCAAATTTATACCTTGTATGCCATCTCTTGCTAGCAATATGTCATAGTCTGCTTTAAGTATATCCCCCAATATACGCAACATTATGGGAGTATCATCTATTATTAAAACACAATGTCGATCAACATGCATAACTTATACCTCCAATTTTCCCCTTAAATCTGCAAGGGTTTTTGTGGCAGCAACAAAATCTACATTCTCAATTTGTTGAACCAATATTTCTGTTTGAGGGATTTCGGTTAATTCGCCACACAAATCCAATGCCTCGATGCTTCCTTTTTCTAACAGTGTGCTTAGTTTGTCAAAAACTTCTTTGGCACTCTCTTTATTTAAAGATATTTCTGCGAGTTGTGGGGGTATATGGTCTATTTCACTTCCGTGTTTTTCTATGATTATTGCAAGTACACGTTTCACCTCTGTAACCAGTGCGTCTACGCAGTCAGAAGGCACAGTGCCTGCCGCAAAAGCCGCTTCTGCTTCCCCTGCCAACTCCACCAACACCGTTTCGTTAATAAAGCCCGCTAATCCTCTCATGGTGTGGGTCAAAAAGTTTGCTTCTTTAAGGTCATTTTTTTCTATGGCATTAACCAACTTAATTGCAAAGTCTTTTTGGGTTCTTGCAAAATCAATATATACCATGTCATAGAACTCAGAGATTTTAGTGTAATCTTCAAATTCTTCATCTAATACTTTTGTGTCGTCGCTGCTTACCCCATTGTTTTGCTTGACGCGAACCAGTTTATTGAGTACAGTATTAAGCTGGCGTATATCAATCGGTTTGGAAATGAAATTATCAAAACCGTTTTTAAGGAACACATCCGATTGCCCAACCACAGCATTTGCAGTCAATGCCACGATAGGTTTTGTGTAGCCCATGTTACGCAATATTTGTGTAGTTTCAATACCGTCCATTTGCGGCATCATGTGATCCATGAATATTACATCATATTCGTTGCCTGCCTTAACTTTTTCGATTGCAGTGTAGCCGCTTTCAGCAGAATCGATTTGCAGCTCATAAGGTGACATAAGCCCTTTTGCCACGTATATGTTCATTGGAACATCGTCTACTATTAAAACCTTACCATAAGGCATAGGCTCTTGCCTTACTCTAATCCGCTCTAGTCTTGTGCTTGTATCAATGCGTAAGTTATTTAAATTTTTGGCAACTTTTTCGCCGAGAATCTGTTCACTAGCTTTAATCTGAGGCAGGCGTATAGTAAAAGTCGAACCTTTGTCAATTTCACTTTCAACCGAGATATTTCCATTCATCAAATTCACTAAATTGTTAGTTATATTCATACCAAGCCCTGCACCTTCAACCAAACGGTTAGTTTCTAAGTTGAACCTAGTATATGAATCGAAAAGTTTTTCTATTTGCTCTTTTGAAAGGCCTTGCCCTGTATCACTAATACTAATAAGCAGAGTAACCATACCGGCATCTTGGTCAAAGAAATCTTCTTCAACTTTCACTACCATTTCAACAGCACCTTTGTTAGTGTATTTAATGGCATTAGAAAGCACATTATTTATAATCTGCTTAATGCGCGTCTCGTCTCCAATTAGTCTAGCGGGTATATCTTTATCTACATTTAGTGTAAATTTTATTTCTTTACTGCCAATACGAGCAATATTTAGCTGCACAGAATCGTTTATAAGGCTTGCAACTTTGTACTCTTCGCTACCAATGTCCATTTTGCCATCTTCTATTTTAGAAAGATCCAAAAGGTCATTTATTATGTTCAAAAGCAAATTTGCGGAGCTGTGTATATTTATAAGAGACTCTCCCATGCTTGAGGGGGCATCTTGAAGTTTAGCATGTCTGAGCTGCATTTCAGTAATGCCGATTATTGCATTTAAAGGCGTGCGAATTTCGTGGCTCATATTTGCCAAAAATCTGCTTTTTGCTTTGGAGCTTTCCTCTGCTCTGGCGGAGCGGCTCATTTCTTCTAGCATTTTGTGGAAGTTGCGCATATCGGCAGCATAGGTAAACACAGTTTTTTTGTTCATATATACCCCCCTGTGGCAAAATATTTTAGAGGGTATAAGCTCTCCGTCTTTTTCTTTGTGCATCCAGTCAAATTCCAGATATTCTACTTCTTCAAGCACTTTTTTTATAAAGTACATTGCCTTTTCATCGGATGGAGTTCCGTCCGGTTGAACAGGTGGGGAACAAAGGCGAAAATCAGTTCTGTATTCTTCTATACTTTCCATTTTATAACGTTTAACTGCTTCAACATTGCAACTGATAATTTCCAAATCTTCGCTCCAAAAAGTTATAACCAACGGCACTGTGTCCATCATAAACTGTACATAGTTATAATATTCCGATTCTGCTTTTAAAGATGCAAATGTCATTACCTCTTCGGCTAGATTATTAACAGCAACAGCAGCCTCTTTAAACTCCCCTTCGAGCTCAGATTCATCTACACGTAAATCTACATTACCTTTTCCGATTTCCGTAGATACATATGTGATTTTACGGATCAAAGATTGAAAAGAATACACAACATCTTCCATTATATTTGAAAGTTTACCAACCTCGTCGCCACTTTTATCTTGTATATCCATGTTAAAGTTGCCGCTTTTTATTAATTTTGCTTTTGCTTCAAACTGGGCTATCCTTTTTTTGAAACTTGTATTTAAAGCAAACAAAGTAAACAAAGCAATAAACAGAATAACTGCGCTTTCAATCCGTCTAAAGTTAAAATATTGGTTTTGCAGAGTAAACAAATTTGAAATGGAAATACCTACTAACATTACATTAAGGGTTCTCAATTCCTCCATTAACTCAAAAGTCGGGATTATTATGCTTGTAGCATCTTGAAAAAGGGGTGTGTAGCCCACTATAAACTCATAATTTGGTAATCTGTAATAGTTGCGTATTTCATAAATATTATCCAAAATAGAATCAATGATATACATGGCATAAAGCTGTGTTCCATAACCCAGAAAACTGTCTACGAGGGTATCGGCATCAACGGCCAGTCTATATATGTTAGCGAATGCAGCAAGGTTATATATGGTAGCGTCAAGCCTTTCGTGGACATAAGCTATATCGTCTGCTTCTGCATCTATTAACCAAAAAACGTTGTTAAAAGTAGAAGTTACGTAGGCAGTCAAAACACGAAATTCTTGCTGCATGTCTGTAAGAATAACGTTGCGCGGTAGCACATGAGTATAAATGTGTTCTTGTTGGTTTTGTATAGTTTCGGTAAAAGAAAGACTATAAAACATTACAAGGGTAAAAAGGATTGCAATAGCTGTAATAGATACAGTTAATTTCTTTACAATAGACCAGTTAGATAAGCTAATTTTCATTAATCCGTCCCCCATATATAATAAGTATTATTAGTGTGAACAGCTTAACATATTTTCGACGATTTGTAAAGTTTTTTTTGAAAAAAATTATCAATTTATATGTTGTGGTCTTGTTGCGAAAAAAAGTTGAGCAATAACCTTTTTTAGGTTATAATTATAATGTAGCAGACGTATAGGGATGAAAAGGGATTAAAAAGATGTTTGCTATAATAATGCGAAACGAGGAGATTTCGATATGGAAAATATTGCGAATATTACAATAAACTTATTTGTCATAATGTTATGTTTGTTTATCATTGGGCTTGTTCATGAGATTGGACATTATTTTGTGGCACGCTGCCTCTTGAAGGAGCCAAATGTAAAAATCACGATGGGGTTCTTTGGCAAAACTATTTTTGACAGCAAAAGATTCAAAATCAACAAATTTTTCTTTTTCGGAGCCTATGTTGGGAACTACTCGGAGGGTAAGGCAAACCGTTTTCATATGATACTGCTATTTTTAGCAGGTGCATTTTTTCAGGCTTTGATGGCTGTTCCTATTGCTTTATATTTAAGCGGAGGGATACTTAGCCTTGGCGATTTTATTGGTTTTTTCCAGGCAAGTCCGCTTAGAGATGACCTCTTATCTGTGCCACTAGAACAGGCAGGAGGTTGGCTTTCCACCCTCGCACCGCTTGATATTTTTAATCGTTTTTTGGCGAGTTTGCTAGGTTTAAATAGCTTTGTTATGCTTTTCATACTCATTCCTTATGTATACCCGCTAAAACTTCATGGGAAATGGCACTGGAATCCAAGCGACGGATTGTGGGTCCTAAAATACCTTTTTAATAAAGTTTCTGAAAAAGATGAAGCTGCGGCCATGGCTTCAATCAATGAGAAGACCGAGAAAAAATAAGCATTAACTTATCCGTTCGCAAAAATTAAACAGGTTGTGTTAGCCTAGATTTTGAACACCACAATAAACAGGCTGAAACCAACACAAATAAGGGCTACAAGCGGTAGCCCTTATTTGTGTCGGAAAAATTTTTTCTTGAAAACTCTAACAAAATCCCTTATAATGATTATAGATGAGCTAAAAATCCCACTATCAAAATCTGCGGAGCATTTATGGATAAAAACAATAGTCAACAAGATACAGAGAAAGAAAACAACAAGCAAGACAAAATATATTGGCACGACGCATTTTTCGCTGCCCTTCAATTAGAGCTACATGATTACGAAGATGTCCTAACCTTTGAAGATGAACACCAATTAAGCAAAGAAGCCCTCAAAATGGACGTTCTCATAATCAAAAAGACGGTAGATGTTAAGATAGACAAAAACATAGGACGGATATTCAGAAATAATAACATCTTTG
>JGI24700J35501_10930758_pt1 | contig 22019 bp, 7 predicted proteins | sample TergutTh196P1_FD_35501 | JGI IMG/M metagenome (IMG submission 35501)
GGGTCATGTCAGCACAATATTAATAAAGTTACAGTCCAAGTATTAAGCATTACCTAGGTCAAGATCAGCGATACCAAATACCAGCGTATGATAATACCTGTGTTTCTCTGTATTGCATATTACAGCTGAATGTACACTTTCTATTAAAACCCAATAAAGTTTGACATTTATCTGAACAATGTTTGTTATTTGTTAATGTTGGCGCCTAATTCAAAAGCAATACCTAACAACTTTATTACAAACAGCATCCAGTTAATTCTCCTTCGATGAATAAAAGCACTTCATTGTAACTTACAAGACATTTAAAAAGCAGGTTGTTCTGAACGAGGTACAGAACTGCTGTTGTGTGGAGCTGATGTGAAGGAGAGCATTTTGAGTGTTCCTTGCTTGCATTTTTGATCGCCGTTCTATTTATTTGCTTATTCAGTGATATGTATGTGTTCCTTTCTGCGCCTGTTCCTGGAAGAGCCTCAAAATACACTTTCTCTTACTGTGAGAGACATTGCCTGTCTCCAGTAGAAAAAAATGTAATTTACGCCTTTTTCTTTCATAATATTCAGCCCGGAATACTCACAAATATTCTAATTTTGTCACATCCAATATAGATTTATTGTGTGTCTTCATTTTAAAATTCTATTCTAAGTTTTGATGAAGGTACATGAAACTGACACTTGGTTTTGTGTGTGCCACTTGGAGCACATATCCGTAAGGAAGAGCAGAAAATTATTGTAAAAATGTCCACGTGTCTTGTCACACAAATGGCAGCAGAACTCCTTATCAGCGGCTGACTGACCTTGCGATGAATTCAAGTTCGTAACTAATTGTAGTTAGTTTGAAGCACTGAGAAATGTACGAATTCTAATGCGAATTCTTATGGTTATTCAATCCGTTTCCTATTTCGGACCCCAACAAAGAAAACCGAAATATATTAAGAAATTTTCTTCTAATCATTTTCAATATGAAAGATAGCTACAGCCCTTAGAGTGAAGCATACGTGATCGGGTACTTTTGTGGACCACGTTCCAATCTTGAACAATCTGAGATGGTTGTTATTCGCTCTTTGATTATTTAGCTACTCTTCTCTACGCCATACTGTGACACAGAAAAAGAAATTGGCTCAATCCAAATTGAGTGACCTGTCCTTATGATTGTTGAAAATAGCCCAAAATATAGCGTCAATGTATGAGATATTTCTCGTAACCCACTGATATAAGCCTACAACTTAACAGGAAACAAAATAACTTGATAGAACTTTAATAGACGAATTTAAGTACGTTATGTAACTAATTATTTTAAATTCAGTTTAGCAAACTTTTATGGATATAACATTTTGACAGATGGTGTGTTTGTAACCGAACTGTCTAGAAATGGGGAATGGCAATTTTACGAATTTTGTGGACTACAAAAAATTGCTGTTTTGTTAGATACAGGCCATACTTTGTTTAGAAATTTACACTTAAATTTTAATATGATTTATAAATCAATCTTACAATATTCGTGGTTGGCATCCATGTGTAAAACAATCATAACTGAATAATCTAGTCCATACAATATTTACGATAAGATATAAATAGTTTACACGATATTGAATTTCTTTGTTACGACTATTAGCATCTTCTGTTAGTCTATTATTTCCTTCACTTGTAAAACCCATTATTACAATGCATTAAATCTTATTTTAATAATAAGGCGGAATACCTTCGGACCTCTCTCTCTCTCTATCTCTCTCTCATATCCGTAAACACGAGGAAAGAATTGTTGTTACATATTTTTAAATATTTTGAAAATAAACTTTTTAAATTCAACAAAATATCAAGTAGCAAAATGACACTTAAAACAAATTTATGAAGTTAGAAAAAGGCTTCATAATGTGATTATTGTAACATGACAGACCAATAAATTCTTGTACATCACTTTCGTTTATAACAAAAATTAATTAACCAAAAAAAGTTTAACCTCTTTATGATGCTCCTATTTGGAGCATTATAAAGAATATTTAAATGTTACGAAAATAACAAAGAAAGATTAAAAGATATACAGTGCTTTACTATGTTTGGAAAAATACTTTATTACTGAAACCCGTACCTCAGAAATTCTTATGTGGGTAAAAAAAGCTAGCATATGTCTTATTACATGGAAAGAGCCCATCCCTATTAGTCACGCAAGATACAGCATGTCTTACAAAACAAAATTGTTACTGGTCCTATTGTCTAGTGTATAAGGGAAGTAGAAATAAAAAAAATTAATTATATACTTCCTTATAGTAACAACAAAATGCCGAAAGTAAATACATTTTCTAAATTTAGAGTACTACATTAGAAGGAACTACGTCTGTCAGAATATTAAACAACTAATACCCATGGAATATTTATGATCTCATACCAGCTACAGTTGGGCGTATTCTGCGAGGTTTTGCATTGTCGGTCAGGACAAACTAGAACATTCAAACAACTTTAAAAACACATTAAAAATAAAACTTCAGAATTTTTGTACAAAGGACGTTATTGTAAATGTTGCCGATATAATGACCACAGCTGTATCTGCGTCTCACGAGCAGCATTTAAGTGGCCGGTAACACTTTTGTAAAGCGGGTGGCTTCCTTCAGACAGCCCCTGGTAACGTGTAATACTGTGAGTTGAGATAGCAACAGCGCTAAGATTCTGTTCTTGAAATCAGAACTAAATATTAATACATTCACTTCATACTTTGCGGTTTCGGAGAAGGTAAAAATCACTTGAATTTTCCCGACATTCAAATCCCGAATCTTCCAGGCTGTAGCTAGTCGTTCTAACGACTAAATTCCACCCGGTTCCAAAATGATATGCAGTTTACGATGGTCAAAAAATCTTAAATATGTGTGAGGCGAAATCTTACGTAAGTTGCTCGTGCGGTTGGAGGTAGTGGGTTGCTAGACAGTCAAGGGTAGATGTGTCAGGCGGTGCTGGTGAAGGAGAAATTTTGAAGGAGCCCGAGGTTACGCGATAAAAGGGAAAACAAAAGTTGGTGTCAAGGTAATTGCCAGGTCTTCGAAATTTTATTTGACGTTTTCTGTGTATAAACAGACTCTGCTACCCAGCTGTGTCAATTGCTAATAATTCCTGGCTTCTACCTGCTATGCTCCGGGACCATAACTGCACCGGTTCCAGTCTGTCCCGAAGACGGTTATCTTGGTGTAATTGAGACCCTCCAGACAAATGCCGGGATTAGTGTTTCTTAAATCAGGAAGCACCTTTTTACAATATACACTTCCCCATTCATAATTCACTAACCAACTTATAAATCAACATAATATAATTTGCCCTATTCGCAGAGAAATAAAACATAACGTATATGAATTTTCTCATGTGTTTAGCCGTGAAGCATGAAGCAGTTAACAAAATACGTTACGATTTTCTTATTGCATTATTTTTCGCATTGTTAAAGAAATCTACTGAACCAGAGTATGACAAATGATATTAAATAATAATGAATTGGTGTAAGATGGGTTCAAAATTTTACTGTCAGTAATGATCTTTATTTCAGGCGGAAGAACGACTAGTCTATTAATTTTACTTTCTAATACAAAAGAATTTTTAATTTAAAAATGTGAAAAATAGTCTTTAAGAGATGAACACAACAATAATGAAACAACACCTGAGTAAAAATTATCTTGCGTATTGATACATTGAAATTCACTAAACCTCTACAGTACCGGTGTTTGATTGCGCGGAGTAAAAGAGACAAGATCTGAAGCTAAATTCTTACATCTGTCTAGTGTCATGACTCAGAAATTATGGAGTTAAGTTCCACTCCCCCTTACATATTCTCGGCGTGAGGCTTAATTAGAGACAGTACAACATCACATCACATCACATCATATTTTATTGACCCTAAACACAAGTGTAAGTTTATAAAATCCTAAGTCAAATTCGTTGACATCAAATTTCGATGTTTCGTAAATTATCTTTATCTACAATTCATATCCTTAAGAAGACAGGCTAATTATTCAATGGAGGATAAGGAAGTATCTGACCCTGCTGAGAAATGAACCCCTATTTTCCGGCAGCCGAGATCGCTGTCTAAGAAATCTAATGGCTGTTCCATGATAATGAATATTCAATTTAAACATTTACGTTTCTTCAGTCCCATTCAATACATACGAATGAATGATTGAAGAGCAAGGATCCCTTCTGCAATGATAGCAGTTGTGATAACTCACATGTACTTTCGTATGTGGAGATTCTGGCGTCAATTCCTCTGAGACCAGGTTCTGTAGTAGAGGTTTCCCTTGTTTTCCAGGAGTGCAACGGGACATACGTTATGCAAATCGTGAGTGCTCCATATATACAAATAAGCTAAACAACGCAAAATGTCACCCTGAAAAATTCTGTCTTCATTAAATTCTCAGGCGAATATTGCTAAGGGTGTGTCAATGAAACAAACGGAAGTCCAGGGGAGAGTGTTTACCGTCTGAGGCCTAAATTTGATTTCCATTAAATACGTTGCGGTTCAGAATTTTTAAACTTCGGATCATGTGGCCTGTATAGACCTACTGTAGCAATGTTTGCTTGGCGGGTGGGAAGAGGTGTTGAGGAAAACACTAAAGATTTTATTCAAAATAGGTAGTCAAAATGTTGGAATTTGAAACAAGGTCTCCGCGATTCGTATCTGAAATACCACCCGTTTGGCCGCGAGTATCATTAAGTTGAGTATTGTGTTGCACGAAAGATACAAACAATGAAACTGGAAGTTAAACGCAATTTCACTAAATTTTAATGTGTAATCTTTTACTCAGATAGGAACAGGTAGCGGGCACTTGTGAATGTGGTATGAACTTTCGGGTTCCATAAAATGGGGAGAATTTCTTGACTAGCTGAATAACTTTTAGCTTCTCAAGCAGGACTCTGCCCCATGGAGTAAGTAATCTTTTACTCACATGTAGCTTGGTGGGAAAATTTAAGTATTACAGAGTGGAGGTTAACGTGATCGGTCGCATCTTGCGTCAGTAGATATTATTGAAGGAAATACATAGGGGATGGTAGGACGGGGAAGAAGACGTAAGCAACTACTGGGTGACCTTAAGAAAACGCGAAGTTAGTGGAGACTGAGAGAGAAAGAACAACATCGCCCTCTGTACAGAACTCACTTTGTAAGGGATTATGGACCTGTTGTAAGACTGGCCACGTGATGAATGAATGGAAAATATATGACCACCTAAACCCATATGTCTAAAGTATCCACGTGAACATGCAGCACTAAACACTCCTTTTCGTAATTCGTGTCATTTATAGTGATAGGCTTATATTTTTTCCCTTTTAAAATGCAGTGGTGACTGAGCGACATTCAATCTGGTCACAGCAGGGCCCAGTCTATAATTCACAAATCATTGCACCATTTAGCGCTATAACAGAGAGACAGTTAATACACTGTAGTTCAGTAGACAAAGAATCAGCTTATTTTTTAAGGTTTAGTAAATTGCAGTTGTGCTACTAAGACAAGGTACTTAAACTGCCTGGAATTACACAACATAATCTAAAAATTTTAGAACATCAGATCTGAAACTAAGACAGAAAGAGATGGACATAAACACCTCGAAAACTAATCCACGTACACTAATTTGGAAAAAATAGAAATTATCATGCTGTAAGTCTATAGTCATCTGTCAGCGCTAGTGACAACAGTGGAAAAAACCTGCAATATTCAAGCGAAATTATAAAACATAATTACGAAGTAGCAACCACCTTTTTGGCAAGGTATTACCACTACATTCTAACTTTCTTACTGATTCGGACAACAAGAATGGAAGAAATTTCTAAACTACATTGTTCGATTGGATTTAAGAAACATTTCACGCAGTCCAAGACCTCATGTTTCCTATAGCTGCTGCCCGTTTTATTTTGCAAAGTCTTGGCTTCTTCCCAAACTATCCAAAGACATTCTTGATTGACGGCTTGGCCCAATTTACTTTTACATATTTTTAAAAGACGTTCTCTCACGCTCTCTGTTTTATCGCAGCCCCACATGTTTCAGCAACGTTGCTTCTGCTAATTCTTCAGTAACGCTATACTATGCTGTCTTAAAACAAGAGCTTCTTTTCGTTATAACATAATTTGTGTTAGACCGACATTTTTATTGGTTTTCACATTACAAACACAACGGGACGAGTCAAGTTATCCTTTGGTGATTATTTTCATGAAAGGAAATATTACGTTTTTGCTCTGTTTTGAAGATTTTTCATCTTTCTTGAACTTCTTGGCCATACAGAAAAAACATTACGATCATTCGAAACGTCGGTAGCCATTTAGCCAACGACACAACATGACGTCACAGGATAATTCAGTCATCAACAATGTCGCTGTGAGAAATTCAGATCTCTTAATGTCCCAATATTGTAAAAACTCCCGTAACCAAATCAGGAGGATCCTCCGAATATTTTCACTCAAGGAAAGTAATAAAAGTAGACAGAGAAATGTTGTGTTCTCCTTTGATTACGAAACAATGGACAGAGTTTGAACAGCGAGCAATTCTCAAGTGTAACACAGCGGTGTCAGAAATCTTCAGAATTTAATTGCGTTGATAAATATTAGGAAAAATATGCTGTCTGCCTGTCCATAGTCAAACAGACTGGAGTAAAACATAACTGAACGAGGAACGGGCGGAGACTTCTTCGATAAGCAAGCCCAAGTTTCCCTTTATGTTATGTCATTTCTGCATACGTAAAGAATAGTTCGACTTAAAAGGGATGCTTTATAAACAGTAACTGGAAATGCACTTATACTAACGAGTTTGGTCGTTTTGGATCAAGACACTGACCTGTTCAACAAAGGACGTCTGCTGCCTCTAGGTGGGGTAAATGTTGTGAGGATACCGTAAGGTTATGCGCTTAAAGTGACAGGATAGATACCACTCATGGCAAATCAAAGGAGGGGAGAAGTTAGTCATGTCTGGGGTATTACGATTGGTGAATATGGCAACCTGAAGTAAACTGTAAATATGAGGTGTCAGTACAAAGATAGAAGGAACAAAATAGACTTTCAGGAGACTGTGAGGAAAGAAAAGTCAGAAAACAAGTTGACTAAGGACGGGAGAGGAAATTGTACAAATAGGACCAAGAATGGAGACAGAAGTTTCGTCCGAAACGTCGGTACAGCCACATAAAGACAGGATCAATATCAAAATGAAATCAACGTGAATATTTTCTTAATTCTTTTTCTTTACTAACTAAGGTACATTTATATTTTAGTATTTAATTCTACACTAACATTTCTACACTAACAATTCTACACTAACAATGACTATGTAACGCTTAGTTTATTCTGGCGGTACAAAAATTTCCACATGTAGTGTTCTGAAATCTCCGTTTATTTGTGTACAGAAACAGGTCACATCTCACCTAAAGATCTTCAGCTTTAAGTAATAAATAGTTACACGTAAAATTTTGTGACAGAACAAATTACGATATTACAATAAAAGTTAGGTACTTTTTCTGTATTATCAGTACACACGTTTTTTAACTTTCCCTATAAGAGCGTAATTAAAAGTTGCGAATTTCATGGACGGAAGATATTTACATTTAAAAGTTATAACAACCTACATACTTGTATATGAGGAAGAGTTCTTTGTTTTGCCGATTCTATGCCATAAATTTCTAAAACTTTCCTTCCTGCTAAAATAATACGTGATATACCATAAAACTTGTGCCCATCCTTTGTTAAAATATGTTGTTTCCAACTTTTTTTGCGAGTATTCAAAAAGCAGAATTATAATGCAAATCCGATATTCTAACAATATAGTTTCTAGGCCCCTGGCGCAAATGGTTATGCATTTTCTAATGAAAAAACTTTTTAACCATGTATCATCAGTAGTATTTCACTCTAGGCCGAGGCATATTTTTTGTTCAAAAGTATAATAATTAGGGAATGCCTTCTTAGGTCTGCAGCGGGCTACTGTCGTCAACTCCTACGAAACATGCCACCTCCTCTCACGAGAAAGGAACAGACTAAAAGTTTTAATTTCGAAGCTCTGTTCACCAGAGCACTGTATCGAATAAAGCGGACTCTCTAAGGCCCGTAATGTGGGAGGCTGGCAAGAATTAATTCCGTCTCTGTACTTTGAATAAGCACTTTCACCGGAAGTGACTTCGCTGTGCTCAGAAAAAAATGTATTAATGTAGTCAAACTGGACAGTTTTTAGTGACTGAATATGCCCTTCCTGAAGAAATAAGTATTTGTTATTAACTGCTGAAAAATGCCTTAAATATATGCAAGCACTCATTGATATTCTAGGCTGTCTTATGACAGTCCACAGACTTTTCCAATGCGAGTTTTCCACAGATTACGATCTAGCGCTTCCTCTTTCTATTTCCAGTACCGTCTTTTTCTTGATGTTATGTAGTAGATGCTTATATCTTCCTCGCCTTCTTCTCGTCACTCTTATTTTTCCCTCTATCTTTCCTTCAATAACGTGTTTTAGAAGGCAGTTGTCACTCAAGTTGTGACCAGTCCAATTAGTCTTCTTTGTTTTTTATAGTTTATAGGATTTTCTATGTTTCTTGAATCTCTGTAATACTTCTTCCTATATGAACATTTATTTCCTCCTTCAGATAAACACACTGACTTAATGTGACCCAGAACAATCGAATAAATTCTTCGAAAAATTATTCACATTACTGTGAAAATCACTTTAAATGTAAATACATTTTTTGAGTAAATTGCAGAGCAAGGGTTTTATATATTCGTTTATAGGATATTATTTTCAGGTTCTCCTTCTTATTCCCGTGTATATTTAATTCCTCTATCTAGATATTGTTCCGTCAAAATCATTACTTTTCTCTTAGTATCTCTACGCTCCGTATTTCTTAGGTGGCAAAGCAAATCAGCAGTCCAACTTCCGATAATTTTTACAGCACTATGAACACTTTATGAAGGATTATCGCATTTTGTAATCCCCTTAACTTTAGACAAGACGATTTTAAAATTGGAAGAGCAGCAGGTGGACAAGTAGAGGGCTCCTCTAGTGAATACCATTACTGAACGACCAATACCTCAGCATTTTCAACAAAAAATTAGGGACTGTCTCATTTGATAGCAGACATTTGCTGACGGAGATGAGTTAGAAGATGAAGTTTGTGGCGTCTGCTAGGCAGGTGTCAGATATTCAGGCGTTACATGATGCTGTATGAATGGGCAAACCCCATGGCGGCGGGTCGTCGTGGAAGGGGCAGACACCGAATGGAGAAAGAGAGAACAATGCGAATAGCAGAACATTGCTACAGAGAAATCGGAAATCACGGCCAATCGACACGGTTGTAGTACAAGTCGGAATATAGGACTTCAGTGAAATGTGCCATTAGTAGATGTTCCAGCTGAATGTTCCTTGCTTGCCTTCCAGAAATAAGTACTGATTATTACTGAAAAATGTCTGTGACGGTGTATGCGATAAATGTGAAATGTTATTACATCGTATACAAGACAGGCTGATATCAGAATATATTCGAACTATCAACATTCTTGCAAAACCTTTTATTAAATTACCTGCAAAATGTGTTGAAAGCAAATTATATTGCACTATTAACATTTTTGCAAAAATATCCATTCAAACACAAGCAAAATATTTTACAGTTCTAAACACATGCAGTGGTTAGAACTGTAAAATATTGGACGAAATACTGTCAATACTGTCAATACTGTCAATACACGCGAAATTTAAATGTATTTTAATAAACCGTTACAACAGAGATAAGTCACTTTGAAATCGGAGTCCAGTGGGAATAATTACTATTTTATGTTTTTAATCTCGTGCACATCTCGTGTATTGCAAGATCATAAACAGCAGCAATTAATATTTGCAAAGAAACCTACCTTGTTACAAGCATAACACTGAAATAACAGAATGTAATTGTGTATTGTACTCTATCGTGCACACAAAACAAAGTCACTATTAGATATGTTTAGAGAACAAACAAAATTCTCGTGCATTTTTTATCACAGAGGTCAGGATAAAATTCTTTAATTTATGTGAACACGATTGAAGTTATTATTATTGCGGTTATGATTACTTTTATTATTATCAATCCTAATTGTGACATTTGGCTGAGGCACTGGGCTACAAGTCTGAAGGTCGCGGGTTCGATTCCCGATGGTATATTTGGAATTTTACATAGACGTAATCCTTTCAGCCGCACTGTGTCTCTGGGGTCGACTCAGATTCTAACAGCAATGAGTACCGGGAATGCTTACTGGAGGTAAAGGTTGCCGGTGCGTGGGGCTGACAATTTTACCAATTTCATGTGCTGATTTCTTGAAATCGAAGAACCTCAAACTCCTGGAAACCTGAGGTCCTGTCCAGGCCTGTTTCGTGGTTGCTTATCATTCCTAATTAAGTAATTTTTACCTTTGTTAACATAAATTAAATTTGTGTCAGTGCAGTTTCGAGTTAACAACCATTTGCATCCGATTCAGTTTTTCAAGTCCTGCACCTGTACTTTCAAGGTAACACCATAATGGATCACAAGCTCATGACCACAATTCTACGATTTAGAATCAGGCTAGCCTCTTATAATTTAACCCTCAAACACAGCGATGTACAAAATATTGCCCTTTTATTAATTTATTATCTTATTTCTTATTTAAATTTGCTGTCGCAGCAAATTTCAGAAACACGAAAAAATATATAAAATTCGACTAACTTTTATTTTATCCACCGCTTATAAAATTCCTACTCAAAAATATGATGTCTTATTGACAGTGAAAATTACTTTTCGTGACAAAAATTACATAATAAACATTTCATAGAATTTAATTTCAAGCAACTTGGCAAATGAAATACAAATAACATTTACGTCAGCTGAAATCTTTTACTCAGTATGTATAATAATAGAAAGAATTTGGGGCTTCTTGGGTAAGGTTAATTTTAGTATTTCACGATTAAATCAGAATTAGTAAATTAATGCCAACCAGCGTTTACCGCACCAATATTGGCACCACTGACGACAGTGAATTATCATTAATGATACATACGTAAAAATAATTATTCTTTATAACGTCGCCGGCACGAATTTTTTGCCTTTGAATTACGTCTTTTGCTCAGAGGGTTGCATAAAACCGCTCTAAAGTCTTGTGGTTACTACACCAGTATGTAACATCACACGTAAAATTAAGAACGCTGCCTTTCTCCTAAGATGCGTGTTTTTTATTTTCCTTAAAATAAACAGTAATTTCGTCCCTACGGATCTTCCACTGGTTGGGCTAGCTAATGAAAAACCTGTATTTTGTGTGAATCTGTATAACAAACATAGGTTCATTTCTGCCCCCGAAGTGTTAAATTGTGTTATTTTAACGCGAGTTTTCGCAACATTGTTACTGAACACTTCATTCTTCCAGAGTGTTACATTGTTCAGGTTAGGAAACAGTTCCTGACATTTCGAAGGTTCGTGTTTCCTTTATCTTCAGTCTCAATGAGTCGTGAAAGAGTCTTGATCACTGTTTGCAGTTTAATTTTGTAGTTACAAAAGTTAGACAATTTCAGCAGACTTGTTGTTTACGTAGCATGCATCATAACTAAACCCCATACCTGTAAGCATGAAAACTGTACGTCCGTAAGAACTGTTTCTGTTCACTTATGTGTCTAGGGTGTGTCAAAAACTAGGAAACATAATACAACAGCTCCTAAAGATTTGAAATTTCTAACAATTTATTAAATAAGTATGGAATTGCAGACTCATATCTTCCGACATATGACGTTTTGTAATTGAGTTAACATAGTTCCTTCGACTTCCAAATCAAGCAATTTACCGTCGATTTGAATTGTTCTAACGACACATGTAGCAGGCAGGATATTTCTCCAGAACTTTCGCGTCTACCTATGACGACATATGACGTCACCTAAAACAGCTTCTTGCAACCTGCAGCCACGACAACTGCAAACATGCACGGTGAACAGCATACATGTGAGGCATTTTCATTACTTTACAATCATAACCCAACAAGAAAAATTGTTTACAATTCAAACTCCAAAACAAGTGAGAGAAACAGGGGCTTAAAACTAGTAGCGAGCCCAAATATTTGTCTCATCTATTTGCATTCAATTTTTCACCCTGCAGTTCCTATTCCGGTACTACACACACACACACACACACATTAATATACCTGGGTGCAACATATTTATGAAAAAAACTATATTGCTTACTTGTTAAAGATTTAGTTCTAATTTCCAAATCCAAATATTAAAGCCCTCTGAAGTTTTGTTAGTCTTTGTCCGGTTGCACGTAATCATGTCTGTGAACATCGCAGCTGCAACATGCACCACCATCAGCATCCCAAAGTCCATGTTTAGGCCTACGTTACTTCATCTATATTTCGTTATTCTAAGTTATTCGTGTTATGAATTTCGACGGTCAGTCTTATTATGAATTAACACTTTTCTGTTAAAAACTTTTAGTTATAGATGTCAAGAATTTTCAAAAGGTTGCCTCTTGAACCCTCTATGAGTTACCCGAGGATAATTTCCATATAAGTAAGTTCGTTGTGAGCACATATCATATAATTCTCGAAATTAAAATCAAGGGATGCCTTGAAGGGTCTTTCCAAAAACTAACTTCTGTTGTAGATGTCTTCTTGTAAATCTAGTAGTCAATCAGTTCCTGAAGAAACAGAAGTTTCCGTACTTACAACAGTCCCCAAACAATCTCTATCCCAAGTGGGATTAATCCACTCCATTACATTTTATTTTCTTAAAATTAACTTCATTATCTTCAATTAGTACAACGTGAAGGCTGTAAGATTCCTGAGATTCGAAGTTCCGATCTCATGCTACTTCCTCTGCTTATCAAGTCGCGAAGCCCTTATTGGAAGTATTTTGCCAATTGTTGAATTTTTCAATATATATTTATGTTTTCAAGACAAATAATTTATTCAGCTGTTGAGAGATTTACAGCCTCTTAAAGAAAGAGGAAATGTATTCTTTGACGTTTATGTATACATATATATATCATGCTCTTAAAATTATTAACAGTGAATGGTTTCAGGCTTCTTTGACTGCTTGAACCTTGATGATGGGACCGATATGTTGTCCGAAACGTCGACAACAAACTACAATTCTACGCTGCGTAAAATGTCAGAAGAGTGCAGATGTCAGATTTCAACAAACTGGATAATATGTAGTTACGTTATAGTAATGACAGTGACGAAAACAATTTTTGTCTACTGAACAGGATATTCATGTACTGATCATGATGTTTACCTCCTGAACATTATGTTCACTTACTGAACGTGATTTTCACGTACTGAACGTGATGTTCACCTGCTGAACTTATCAGTTCTCACTTCAAGATGAAGAGTGTTTCTGGCATATAAAGAAATATCCAGCTATAATTGCATTATGCAAGATATCAAGCTAGCATGAGGAACAAATAAAATAAAATCCTCTCTAGCGAAGATCACTGTTCTCAAATTTGGGTAAAATCAATAATTTCCTAAACCTTTTCTCTTTTTGTCATGAGTATTGGTGTAAACAACGACTGTACGTGGCTCTTATGTACCAATTCTAATCTGGTATGAATTCTAATCTTTTCACAGTTGTATTTGATATGAAAGTCACCGTGCATCTTGGATGCACATATTTTATTTATTTCTTTTCCAAATAATGTTTTCTCCCTCCATGAGAAAGAGATACAAACCCTATGTTTCTATGATTTTATTCAAAGTATATCAAATATACGCTACAAAATATTTTGTCAGATTTCGTGTCTATGCTTTTGGCATCAGCTAAACCAACTGTGTGAAGTTACCACAGTATAATAATAATAATAACAATATTTGCTGCAGGCCTTTAGGTAAAATTATTACACAACGTTACATTTCCAGAAGAGCCAAACCTTTTACGGATTTCACAAATAATTTCAAGGCGACTTTTACATTCTGATAAAACCCTTACATAACGGCAATTAAAATCATTTAAACACTTAAAATTTGTAGTTACAGAAAATAATATTATGATTCCACTTCCTAACACGAAGAGATTCTTACAGGAAAAGGGACATACAAAATATCCTCTTATGATTCTGAGGGAAAAAAATACTGTGTATATTTTAGCAAATTGGATATTGTTTTAATTTTGAAGCAGTTAGTACATGTGGTTAATAGTACACTTTAAATTTGTACATAAATAGCAAAAGATCTTATCAAAAACTTTGCAAAAATATTTGGCTAAAATTTGTGATAAGTGGGATTGGGTAAGAAAATCTAATAAATTACAATATTTTTAGAAATTTTCAATATTCGTGAATTAGCAAATTAATTATAATTCTTTATACATTAGCATTTTAATTTGTGAGTCACAAATGATAAGTTTTGGGCGTTATGATTGAACCTGTAATGCAACTGAAAGGCAGAAACTCGACAGCAAAGTCATCCTTGCAAAGTCTGAGTTTTTAATAACGGTGTTGAGTAGGATTCAAGACTTTTGTAATATTGCTGCTTGAAATAGTAAATATTTACTGATATTTCGGAGAAGCAGAGTGCTGCCATCTTCAGCGTTAAACAATAAAGATACCTAATTTATGAAACCTAATTTTAAGCTCAATTTGTTTAGGTTTATTAGAATATTAACGAATCAGATTATTTAGTTCCGCAATGAAGATATCAATGTAGGATGAATTAGATAAAAGTTTTAGTAAAGAATTGAATGCAAGAGTCAAAAGCGACAAAATTCCAAAATACGGACACAATACTCTTAAATGTACATTTTTGTACACCCTACACAAATATGCCACTTCAATATGGTGTTTATGTTACGACTACTAGCATGTTGCCTACAAACAGGAATACTGTATCAGATTTAAATATATTTGATTATTTATTTCCTATTTATCAGTCTTACAGGAGTTAAAGCCTATTCTAGTTACAGACTTATTAGAAATAGCAGTAATTTCTGCAGCGAAATGTAAGTCATAAAATTATTTAATAAAATATATTTTCCAAAAAATAAACGCAGTTACTTCTCTTTTCAAGTTTATTTTCATATAATAATATTATTGGAATTGTGTTTCCGTATTTTATGGTATAATTAGCACAGAAATATATCAGGTCTTATTTTCGTAGCCATCAATTCATACTCTCAAACCCGTGTAAAGATCACTGCCCTTACATAATGTACTTTGTGTTAAAAACATGAAATTTACGTGCCAGAATGTCCACAGAAAAATTAATGTACTTACGTCAGATACAGTTGTTTACACTGCTGTAATCATATAAATACGTTTTGAACTGACACTTTAATGTATGAGTATCTGATCACTTTCGTGAACACTCAAAAAGCAATCAAGCCAATCACAAAACTCAGCAGTCCGTAACCAAAAATTTGGCGATAAACCTGCAAGTCATTACACAGGAAGAATAAAACCCTTTCAGAACCACACGTAAAACGAGACGGATCTTCTGCGATAAAAGTAAGAGGTGACAGGGAAATGTTCGACGTAACAATTGCATTAAAGACAGTTGTTACAGGATTGGAATCGATAGCAGAAAATAAAATGAAAAATAGTGAGTAGAAAGTAGAAAGCCTACATAGTAAGGGGAAACCAATGAATTTTAATACACAATAAAATAAAGTACTGTTACAAACACCATATTTTAATTAATTAATTAATTAGAATTAATATATATATATATATATATATATATTCTCTTCGCACTTCGTACAGAAGATGGTTTGCTTCTATTAGAAAGGAAAACATGTCGAAATTGTGTACAGAAATCATAGTTGTTTGCTGTAAGGTTTGCACGGAACACATACATAATCTAAGCCGACAAAATGCAGAGATTTTAGTGTTAAACGAGAAACAGGAAGCACTAGAACACACAGAAGTCTCTTTGGAAGAAGCTTTGGACTTATCAGAAGACAAACAGAAAGAATGAATACTTATTCAAGTCGGCCTAAGTCCAAAAAGACGTGTAGGAATTGAAGGAAATAGATTCAGGCGATCTGAACACCTATGCATCTTCTGCTGAACCGCTATGGAAAGATTCGTCATTACCAGAGGATAGGATGACAACCGTCATCGACGGATTATACCACTCTTAACGTATTGAATGTGCAATATATAACACTGTCTTATTTCCTACGACAGAACTAAAATAGAACTACACTTCGCGTTCTTAATGGTAGGTAAGATAGGCACAGTTGAAAAAACGATAGGCAAGAATTGACTAAAAAATTTTGGATTCAAATTTTAAATTAGGTGATCCAATTTCGTCATCTTTGTGATCCCCACTTTTCTGGGAAATTACACAGAACACAGTGATAAATTTTACTGGCGTTTAGGGACACCCTATTGGTCTCATCTTCAAGGGTTGAGAAACCAAAAAGTTAATTTCCTAGAGGAAATAAGACTTAATCTACTTCGCGGCGGAAGCCTGAAAATGCTCATCTTAATGATTAGAGTGTTACAAATTTTAAAAACTTCAGATTTAACGCACTGCGGTATTTGTGCTGAAATCAAACATTTCCCGAAAGAAGGAGAGATACGTTTGAAGATAAGAATTCTTATTGCCGGTTTTCCAATCTGTGACGCTCAAACAAGAAAAGAGCATATTTTGGAAGGGAAAATAAATGTTAAGTTTTGTGTACAGAGGGATTCGTGAATTAAAACGAGGCAGGCTTATACGGAAACAGTTGAACCTGTTAGTTCAACTGATTGAACTGAAGATTTACAAGTACGATAATTGGCAGTTGGTGATCTCCAGCAATAGGCTAACCTGTTGTTTGAGGCCCACGGACTGTTTGAATGCTTTATGGAATGGAATATGCATTAGCAGAGATTGATGTGAAGTGGGGAGTTGGAAGAGGGCGGTGATTTGATTTCTGGTTTCATGGATCAGATTTGTACTTTTATCGCGTTTTGTTCTTAAGTAGGAAAATTCGTGGAAAATTTTGTGGTTTATTAAGTGATTAATTGATTGCTTATTGGCCGGTTAAGAGAAGCGGTTCTGTAACTTAACTACACAATATCAATTGCAGAGGACATAAAATGTCTTAATTCACAAATTTACGTTCATTCTGTTATGTTGATGGGTTTACTTGCTTACTCATTCCATGGAGTAAAGACCTTCTTGAGAAGCTAAACAGTTTGCAGTTAGTCAAGAAATTTCTCGCATTTTTTGGAAACGGAACGTTCATTACCGCATTCTCAAGTGCCCGCCAACTGTCCATATCCTGAGTCAGATCGAAGCAGTCAATGTCCCCAAAAGCAACTTCCTGAAGTTCCATTGTATTATTATACTCCCATCTACGCCTTGGTCTCCCAAGAGGTCTCTTTCCATTAGGTTTCCACACCAAAACCCTGTATACGCATCTCCTCTCCTCATAGGTGCTACATGCCCCGCCTATCACATTCTTCTCGATTTTATCACTCGAACAAAATTGGGTGAGAAGTACAGATCATTAAGCTCCTCATTATATAACTTTCTCCACTTGCTTGTTACCTCGTCCCTCTAAGGCTCAAATAATCTCCTCAACGTCCTATTTTCAAACACCCTCAGCCTACGTTCCTCCCTCAATGTGAGCGACCAAGTTTCACACCCATACTAAACAAGAAACAAAGTTAAAATTCTGTATATCCGAATCGTTAAATATTTTGATAGTACACTGGAAGACAAAAGATTCTGCTTCGAATAATAGCAAGCATTCCCTGACTTCAATCTTCCTGAATAGAATTTTGATTTGTTAAAGTTCTTCCCAAATATTTGAACTCTTTCGCCCTTTCAAAGGAACTATTATCAGTCTTTGTATTGTGACTTCGTGCTGCATTCTGATCTCAAGACATGACCACGTACTTAGTTTTGTCAGCATTTACTTCTAGTTCAGTCTCCTTACTAGTCATTATCAAAGCTTCTGCGTTTTTATTTACAGAATGTACGCTTCCGTCCAGTAGATTAGCATCATCAGCATAACTCACAAGCTGATGTGTACCATTCAATTCAATTCAATTCAATTTCAAACCATCCTGGTTTATCTGAACCCTCCTAATGGCGTATTCTAAAGCAAAGTTGGAAAGCAATGGCGACAGAGCATCTCCTTGTTTCAAAACGTTCCTAATAGGAAACATGTTAAATTCTTGCCTACCCGGACTCTGCTATACGTTTCAGCCAGACACTTTTTTGTTAACCTTACCAGTTTAATGGGGATACCAAACTGAATGACAATATTACACAAGACCTCCCTTCTAACTGAATCACAAGCTTTCTGAAGTCTATAAACAGTTGAAGCACTGCTTCATTTTATTCCCATTTTTTTTCACGTATTTGACAATGCACAATATATGAACAGCAGTTAACCTGTTGTGTAGAAATCCACGTTGATGTTCCCCAATAATTTCCTCTGCATGTGGAGTTAACCTTGACAGCAGGATGTTGGATAAAATTTTGTACGTAGTTGGTAAATGTGATATGCCCCTATAATTACTACAATCTGTTTTATCGCCCTTCTTATAGACAGGTACTCTGATCGACTCCTTCCACTCCTTCCACTCCTCAGGCAAGTCTTCCTTACTCCAAATATAAATAATAAGTTTTGGATCTCATATCGAATTGTTCTGCTCCCTGTCTTAATCAATTCTTCTGGTATTTGATCAATACCCGGTGATTTCTGACTTTTCAGTTTTTCAATAACCAGCTCAAATTCAAAGGCGCTTGGCTCAGGCTGTGTGTACTCGTATTTCTGTTTGCCTAACATCATTAACCCTATGTACATTCAATAGCTGAGATAAATAGTTCCTCCATCTATCCACAATACTGTGGGAGTTTGCAACCAAATAAGATTCTTATTCTTTACTGTAATAGTTCTAGGTTGGTAACCCTTCTTAAAATCATTGATGCCTATACAAATCCCTAATATTTATCTTCTTACCGTTATTAATTTGAAGTTTCCCAGTTATAGTTTTCAGATATTCCTTCTTCTTTATCTGAAATATCCGCTAGCTCCACGACTTACATTGTTTAGATTATATAAAGTGCTTTGGCTTGGATCCTGTACCCAACGCATTTTAGTCTGCTTCCTTTGATCTAAAAAACCTAAACATTCTTCACGAAACCATGGTTTATGCTGCTTAAATTCGTGTAGTTCTAGACTCTTTTTAGCTGAGGTTTTATATCGTCTTTAATGTTCTCCCATGCCATAATTATGTCTTCGATATCACGTCAGTTCTCCAAAGCTGCAAACCTGTTTGTAATCTCATTCTGATACTGTTTCCTAACCTCCAGCTCATCTAGTTCCTCAGAATAAATCTTTCCCCATCAAACTTCTGTGCTGCTTGTTTACTTACTGCCAATTTTTCCCTAAATTTTACAACCACCAGATAGTGACCAATATCACATTCAGCTCCCCTGAAACTTCGTACGTCTAGTATACTCGACTGTTATCTCCTGTCTATCAATATATGATCCATCTGGTTGTGAATCTTCCCATCAACAGAGGCCCAGGTGTACTTATGAATATTTCGGTGTGGGAACATCGTGCTCCTAACAACTAGATATTTGTTGTGGCAAATGTTCACTATTCTAACACCATTATCATTACTCTCCTGGTGTAGACTCTCATTTCCAATTGTCGGTTTGAAAATATTCTCTCTCTCCACTTTCGCATTAAAATCTCCTAATAGAATTTTGATATGGTACTTGGTAAAATGACTAAAAACCTGCTCTAAATCTTCATAAAACTGTCTTTTGAAGCGTCACTTTTTTCTCACTTGCTGCGTGCACATTCAGAACAAAGATACTATACCAGCCATCTCTCGGAACTATATATGACACCCTATCGTTAACAGACTCTACTCTTTTGCTGCTGATACTGTTCTGTGGTGTAAAAATTTCCTGTTCCCATTTGATGATTTTCGTTTCACTTTTCATAGAAAAGTTTATAGTCCCTTGTTCTTACCGTCCCCTCTTTGTCCCACCTAACCTCCTGCACACCCACTAACTCTAATTTATATCTTGCAATTTCAATGGTTGCCGCTATTATTGAACCTGCCCTATACAGTCTCCTAAAATTCCAAGTGCCAAATCTCATGTATTTTTTGTTGTTTATGTCGTAACAAAGCATCAATCCAGGTACGAGGCAAGTGTTTATGATCCGTAACAAAGCCAGTTTACAAGGTGAGGATGAGGAGTTGTCAACACCTCATTCAAACTCCAAGCTGGAGGACCACCCCTTGTCGGCTGTTCGCGATTGATTTTTCAATATATTCGCAGCTACCTTCTATATTGGAGGCCGTTCCTCCATCCGCCCCCAACCTGAGGAAGTGCCATGCCGTGGTGACAGGGACCCACATATCACGGATGTTGGTGGGTTTATTTTTGTTATTATTGTTATTATTATTATTATTATTTATTCTAAGAATGTAAATTCGGGAAAAATTGGTACCTTAGTGCAAAACAAATTGAAAATTAAACGAGCAAATTTCGAAGATCCAGTGTCAGAAAGTCGATTCTCTACATTAACCTCCAGCATATCGATTGTTTGTGTGAAGTATACCGAGCACACAACAAAGTTTCCAGAGTTTATTCTGGAACTGGAAACCGTCCCATCTTAACCATCAACCGACACACTACAATAAAACAGAATAGGGGGCGACATAATATCAGTGCCCAAAATTGTATTCAAACAAACGACGCCTATGTTACAAGAGCTGTTATCACTTGCAGTGTCTTGAAGTGCATGACCACTCTGATTAAAGATGTTCTAAATCCCTTCAGATCAAAGGCTCTTGTCGAATCTGCAGTTCAACGCGTGTGGCCATTCAGCTGTTTAAACTTTCGGTATGGACCTCAGAATCGTATTTCTGCAGTGAAACTGGCAGATTGAGGAGAATTGTGAAATAGTTCTTTCGTACGTTCTAAGTTGCCACAAAGGAACTGCGGACGCAGAATTTCCCTGAACACTTTCCATCCCGCTTTTATTACAAGTGTACGATTACTGGGTGTAACAGCGGAACTCACTATCTCAGAATGGGTAGAGGTTTCATGAGTAAAGTACGAAAATATTTTCTAAATAAAACTTTATGATAAATTAGACACAAATTTGAGGTGTTGGCCAATAATGGGAGAAACTTTTTAATGTGCTTCGAAGGATTTCAGGCTTCCACCGCGAAGTAAATGAGAACTTCGTTCTTCTGGGCTGTTAAACAACGAGTAGTGGTAATTAATGACGGACGTTTCGAGACAACATATTCGTCCCATCTTCAAGGGCAAAGAATTCATTGAATATGGAACTGACATGTTTTCCCGAAACGTTCTTAAGGAATTATACTACTGGCAGCGTATCAGCCCAGAAGTTCGCAGTTCTTATCTTTGTTTTTTCTTTATCCAAAAGTGAAATACGAATTAATCAGAAAGAGAGAAGACAGAAAAGAAACAGAAAGAAGTATATAGAAAGGAAAACGCTTAAGAAAGTTTGTGAAGAAAGAGAGGTAAATGAATGATAATAAGAAACATATTTCGACTTCTCGATCTACAATAAATTATGCATTTGCCACGCCGGCTTCCTCACCAGCTATGGGGCTCATCTTCTTTCGGCGGTAGCTCGTGTGGCGGAACATCTTTTCCATCCAGTATTAAGATTAAGAATGCCTATCGCTATCCTGCACAATTCTTCAGAACCTGCAGTTGAATTAAGTAAAAGTAAAAGGACAAAAAGTGGTTAGGAAAAGACAGTGGAAGTGACAAACAAACTAAGAGAACAAAAACTGGATAAATTTATGCTGAATTCCTGTCCTTAATAAACATAATCACTTCTTAATATGCGACAAGGATTAAGAGAAAACACAAAGATGAAAACACCAAGATGAAATACATGTAGACGAGGAGATGACATGACATTAGCAACACGCTTAGTTTATGAGTTATAAGAATTCAGGTAATGACCTTCCCTCAGATAGTCAAGAAATTCTCCTCATTTTACGTAACCCGAATGTTCATTACCCCATTCACAACATCCCTCCACCTGCCCACATCCCAAACCTGATCAATCCATTTCATGACCCCCCCCCC
>JGI24700J35501_10930757_pt1 | contig 21969 bp, 21 predicted proteins | sample TergutTh196P1_FD_35501 | JGI IMG/M metagenome (IMG submission 35501)
ACACAGAGGCAAAAAAAGAAAACACACAGGCATATAAAAATTTGCGTAACTTTATAATAGGTGCAATTATAACTCCAATTTTAATAGCTGTTTTTATATATCTTGCACCTTGGGTTATGAACAACTCGCAAAATAATGTTCCCACGAGTAATGTTTCCACGCATTCGACAGATACAGCAACGGCGGATTAAGCAAAAAATTGAAATTATAGGTTGACTAAAATATAATTTGACAACATTCATTTTTAATTAAAATAAAATTTTAAGCCCCCTGCTATATTTTCTGAAAAAATATAACAAGGGGCAATACTAACAGCTTTAATATTTACAGTCCAGCAGGTCTTTCGATGGTAACGTTGCCAATTTGTAAAACTTCGGTTGACAGCTGCAAAGTTGTATTTACCGTGATAAAACCGAGATAATTTATTGTAAAGTCAAATTGCAGGTTGATGTCGGATAGGTTGCCATCTTCGTCGATTGTTATGTAGATTTTGATTGTTTCGGTGGGCATTGCTATTGACACATCGCCTAAAGCGAACATTCCTAGGCTGGCTACTGTTTCGTTTACAGTTTCTTCTAATGCTGCGGAAAGCACTGATAATTCGATGTCAAAGCCGCCGTTTGGGTTTGGTGTAACGGTTTCGCTTATTACTGTTTCGAAAGCAATGTCAAAGGCGGTTTCAACGGATTGCTCGGCTAAAAGTTCGGTTATTTCTAGCGGTATATCTAGCGTTTCCCATGCACCGATGTCTTCGTAATAAATGTATAGCATATCGTCTACAACGTAAAATATTGAAACGGAAGGTACATTATCGGTAGGAAACAGTTCTTCTAATCCATCGATTATGGTTTCAACTTCTACTCGCATTTCCAGGGTTGGCTCGTTGACTTGCGCCATATTAGCCGATTGAATCATGGTTAGAGTAAAAACTTCGCCAAAAAAATCTAGGTTTAACGTAGCATTCGAGTTGGTTATTGTGTGCATAGAGCCAGCATCTAACCATTGCTGCTCGGCAGTTGCAAGTAAATCGTTAGCCGAAGGCACGTTACTTGCAAACATAGTGGTTGACACGGCTAAAGTCAAAAATAGCCCAAATGCAACCGCAAAAAACTTTTTCATAATAATTCCTCCTAAAAATAGGTTAATAATCTTACAAGAACAGTATTACAAATTTTTTGCATTGTGTCAAGTTTTATTTTTTATAAAAAAATTTGTAATGTAAATAAAATAATGTTATAATATTTTTGTAATGTTACAATAACAACTCAAGAGGTGATTTGATGTTAGAGGTTTTTGCCAAAACTGACGTAGGCAAGATGCGCTCTATAAACCAAGATTCTATTTTTGCTTCATCGCATTCGATTGGTTCTTTGGCTAATCTGTTTATAGTAGCCGACGGAATGGGCGGGCATAAAGCTGGCGAAGTAGCCAGCAGCGAGGCTATTACCTATTTTTGTGGGCATATTCAGTCGGGCGATTCGTCCTATCGTTTGCCCTGCGATGAAGTTTTAGATATGCTTACTTCGGCCGCTTATACTGCCAATATTGGCGTTAGATCGAAAGCTAATAGTAGCCCTCTCTACAAGGGAATGGGTACTACTTTAACTGCTTGCACTATTTGCGAAGATAAATGTAATATTGTCCATATTGGCGACAGTCGCGCGTACCAAATCACCAAAGATAATATATTTCAGCTTACAACAGATCATTCTTATGTAAATGAGATGATTAGAATGGGTCAAATAACTCCAGAACAAGCTGTAAACCACCCAAGACGTAACGTGCTTACAAAAGTTTTGGGCGTTAGCCCCGATATGCTGGTTGACGGCTATGTTTTTGAAGTATTACCAGATAGCAGTATTTTGCTTTGCTCGGATGGTCTTTATACCATGCTATCGAATGACGAAATTAAACATTTGATTAACACTCGACCCGATCCCGCTACTTCGCTTATTACCGCTGCCAATGCACGTGGCGGCGCTGATAATATTGCGGTTATTGTTGTAAAATGCCCCTAATTATTTTCTGTGTGTTGCACACAGCCAAAGGAGCGTGATTTTTTGAAATTAGAGCATGGAAGTATGGTAAGCGGCCGTTACGAAGTACAAGAACACCTCGGAACTGGCGGCATGGCTATTGTATACCGCGCTTTAGATACTAGATTAGATAGGCAAGTTACTCTCAAAATTATGCGTGAAGACCTCGAAGATGGCTACATCGAACGCTTTTATAAAGAAGCTCAATCTGTTGCTGGGCTTTCTCATGCTAATATCGTCAAAGTTCACGATTACGGCGAAGACGACCTTTTACGTTACATTGTTATGGAATATATTCACGGCAATACTCTAAAAGAACTAATTGCAAAAAAAGCCCCTTTTGACGACGATACTACCTTAAATGTCGCTATCCAAATTGCCGAAGGTTTGCTTAATGCTCATAAAAATGATATTGTCCACCGTGATATTAAACCGCAAAATATACTTGTCAATCAAGACGGCATTGTTAAAATTGCCGATTTTGGTATTGCCCGAGTCGCCAAAGTTTCTACTCTTACCAGTAACGCAAACTCGATGGGCAGTGTTCATTATTTTTCGCCCGAACAAGCCCGTGGTGGTTTTGTCGACCACAAAAGCGATATTTATTCGCTAGGAATTACCATGTTTGAAATGGCTACCGCCACGTTGCCTTATGATGGCGATACTGTCGTTTCGATTGCACTTAAACATATAAACGATCCGTTTCCTAATCCGCAAACAATTAACCCAAATATATCTGATAAACTTGCACATATAATTTGTAAAGCAACCGAAAAATCTACCGTAAAGCGCTACACAGCAATAGAAGATATGTACCGCGATTTGAAAAGTGCAATAAATAACGTGGATTTTGTGCCAACCTTTAATTTGAACGATTCGCCCACTGTCGAAATTAGCCCAGAAGAACTAGAAAGCATCCGCAACGAAATGAACCGCAATCCCGATACATCTCCAACTTACGGCGGCGACAAAAAAACCGAGCGGAAAATGGTTTTTGCTGCTTTTGGTGCTGCTTTTGTTTTGGTGGCTATAATTACCGTAATTAGCCTTGTAATGTACAATATATTTAATGTTCCGCTTATCGAAGTGCCAAATGTTGTTGGGCTTACCATGGAGCAAGCCACCGCAATAACCGATCCTCTCGATTTAACGCTGATTGCGGTAGCTTGGGAATTTGACGAACAGCACGAACACGGCGTTATAATCGAACAAAATTTGTTGCCCGAAGAAAGCCGCATTTCGCCGACAACTCCGTTGCACGTGGTAATCAGCTTGGGTAGCATTTATTTTGATATGCCCGATGTTATTTATACCGAACAAGAACCAGCCATCGAATATTTAGAGGCTCGTGGCTTGGAGGTAGAAATACGCCCGCACGAAAATAATCAAATTCCCGAAGGAATAGTTTTTGAAACCGAACCATCGCCTGGCGAAACGGTCGAACATTATCAAGTGGTAATTTTGCACATTAGCACTGGCGCAGAAACAGAAGAGGTTGACGATTTGCCGCCAACAGATGCTCCGTTTGCAATGCCAAGTTTTATTGGAATGTTTGAAGATGCCGCACTAGATTTTATCGAAGAAACTGGCTTAATTTTGGGAAATATAACCAGGCAAACCAACACAATGTTTGCAGAAGGCACAGTTTCGGCGCAATCGATAGCACCGCAAACGCCAACAGCAGTTGGAGAAGTTGTCGATTTGGTAATCAGCACTGGCGCAGATTTACCTGCTCCAACGCCAACGCCGCAGCCTACGCCACAGCCAACTCCAGAACCAACTCCCGAGCCAACGCCGCAACCAACTCCCGAGCCAGAGCCAACTCCCGAACCTACTCCGCCGCCTGTACAACCAGTTGACCCGGCAAACGCTATTCTTGTAGTAAACTTATGGTCTGTTCCCGATGGCACAGAAACCGTACATTTGCGTATTTTGCAATCGGAAGACGGAAATCCCGCACGGTTAATTACAAATTACGAAGTGCCTGTAGTTAATTTTCCGCTTTCTATCAATGTTTCGGGAACTGGGCTTGCGCAATTTTTAATTTTTTCGGTTAATGCTGACGATTCGGAACATTTAATGTTTAGCGAAAGCATTGATTTTTCGTTGCTAATACAATGATCGGCACTATTGTAAAAGGCGTGGCTGGTCAATATACTGTAAACGTTGACAATGTTTCTTATATTTGCAATGCTCGCGGCTTGTTCCGCAAAAATAAAGTTTCTCCGATAGTTGGCGATAAAGTTACCATTACAACTGCCGAAAATAACACAGGCACAATTTTAGAAATTTTGCCACGCAAAAATGCCCTAAATCGTCCCAAGATAGCCAACATCGATTGCGTAATTATCACGCTTGCCGCCGCACAACCTACTTTGCACTTCGCCTTGCTAGATAGGTATCTTATGCAGGCGGAATATGAGCAAATTTCCGCTGTTATCTGCATAAATAAAATTGACCTTGACAAGAAAATTCCGCAACTAGTACAAGAAATTTACACAACCGCTGGTTACGAGATATTTGCGGTTTCTGCCGAAAAACAGCTAAATTTGGCAACTTTGTCAGATTTTGTTTCAAACAAAACAACGGCTTTGGCGGGCCCGTCGGGCGTTGGCAAAACTAGCCTAATAAACGCATTAACCGAAAACACGCTACAAACTGGCGTAATAAGCCAAAAAATTGGGCGCGGCAAACACACCACGCGCCATACAGAATTTATACCACTAAATCAAGGTGGCTACATTATTGATACGCCAGGCTTTTCTTCGCTAGAACCGCCCAATTTGCCACAATTACAACGTGCCACCTTGTTCCGAGAATTTAATAATTGGATTGGCAACTGCAAATTTAACGATTGCCTTCATGTATCCGAAAAAGATTGTGCAATAAAAAATCAGGTTGGCAAAACCATTGATGCTCGCCGTTACGCCAGTTATTTGGAACTTGTGGAGAAAGGATAAACAAAATGTACAAACTTGCCCCTTCAATTTTAGCGGCAGATTTTGCCAATTTAGCAGTTGCAATAAATGCTGTTGACAAAGCAAAAGCCCACTACATTCATTTTGATGTTATGGACGGCGTTTTTGTGCCTAATATTTCGTTTGGCGTGCCTGTGCTTGCGTCTATTCGCCGTTGCACAAAAATGCCTTTTGATGTGCATCTTATGATAAGCAATCCCGAAAAATATATTGAACCATTCGCAAAAGCAGGCGCAGATATTTTAAGCATTCATTTAGAAACGCCCCAGCAAGCCGAAGATGAGGAATATTTAACAAGATGTATAACGAAAATTCGCGAACTAGGCAAAAAGCCAAGCATTGTAATGAATCCGCATACACCTTTGGAAACCGTAATGCCATATTTAGAACTGGTTGACATGGTGCTTGTGATGTCTGTCGAGCCTGGATTTGGCGGACAATCGCTATTGCCGTTTACGCTTGGCAAAGCCGAACGTTTGGCAAGTTACATCTCACAAAACAACTTAAACGTTGACATTCAAATGGACGGCGGAATAGATATGCGAAACTTACGCAACGTGCTAAATTCTGGCGTAAATGTTGTGGTTGCAGGAACTTCTGTTTTTGGTGCAACCGATATTTCTTTTGGCGTACAGCGTTTTTTGGAAACGTTTGCAAGTTTTGAAATACGCAATAAAAAACGCCGTGCTTTACGATAAGGAGATAAAATGCCGATATTAAAACGAACAAAAAAGCCCAAAAAAGTGGCAATAGTCGCAAACGGAATAATTACCAATCTTAAATTTTTGCAAACGCAACTGGAACTTTGCGATTATATTATAGCTTGCGATGGCGGATTAGTCTATTTTTTGGAACTGGATATTGTGCCAGATTTTATAATAGGCGATTTTGATTCCGCTGAAGATATTTGGCTTGAAAAATATGCTCATGTGCAAAAGCGAAAATTTCCCATCGAAAAAGACCAAACGGATTTGGAATTGGCTATTTTTCACGCAGATGCTATTGGTGCAAGCAGTATAATTTTATTGGCAAGTTTGGGCGGTCGCATAGATCACCAACTTGCAAATATTTTTATTATGAAAATTGCCTTAACTCAAGGAATGCAAATAGAAACCGTTGACGAAAACACCAAAATAAAAATTTTAGGCGAAAACTTTAACAGTTGCTCAATCAGCAAAAAAGACGGCGAAACCGTTTCGCTGTTGCCATTAACCGTGTCCGCAACTGGAATTACCGCAAAAGGTTTGCAATATCCACTAAATAACGACAAACTTTTTAATTGCTTTTCAAAAGGAATTAGCAATAAAATTATCGGCGATTTTGCCCAAATTACCATTATGGACGGCACTTTGCTTATTGTGCAAACTCAAAATGTTTAATGCCAATTCAATGGCTTACGGGCGGATAATATCCGCCCCTACGTTATATCATTAAAATTTTGAGACATTTTAATAATCAAAATGTTTAATAAACTTGACACAAAAAATTTTTTATGATAATATTCTTTAGTATTTAATACCAAGTATCATTAAGGTAAATTTAACCTAAAACTACCCTAGCAAATAAAAAAATATGCGGGTCAAGGGACGCGTTCCTTGCGGGTCCAGGGCAGCGCCCTGGCGGGTTTGCCTGCCCGCCGGCAGGCGGGGGCGGAGCCCAAGGTTTTAATGTTTATATTTAAGGAGGATTTTATGGAAAAATTGTATGATTTGATTATAATCGGCGGAGGAACTGCTGGTTTGACGGCTGCAATATATGCAGGTCGTGCAAAATTACGAACACTCGTAATAGAGCGAATGGATATAGGTGGACAAATAAGGATTACATCGGAAGTTGTAAATTATCCTGGAATTTTGGTAACTAGCGGTCCAGCCATATCGGATGACATGAAAAAACAAGCCACAAATTTTGGCGTGGAGTTTGTCTCGGATGAAGTTGTCAGCGTGGATTTTACCAAGCCAATAAAAGAGTTGCGTACTCACGTAAACGAGGTTTACAAGGCAATCGGAATAATTATTGCAACTGGTGCAAGACCGCGCAAGCTAGGTTTCGAGGGCGAAGCAGAATTTGCTGGCAGGGGAATTTCTTATTGTGCTACTTGCGACGGCGAATTTTTTACCGATAAAAATGTTTTTGTAATTGGTGCAGGTTTTGCCGCCGCCGAAGAAGCCGTATTTTTAACAAGGTTCGCAAAAAAAGTTACAATAATTGCTCGCGAACCAGAATTTACTTGTCCCAAAACTATTGCCGATAAGGCTTTGTCGCATCCCAAAATAGATGTGCATTTTAACACCGAAATAGTTTACGCAAAAGGCACGTTCGTCCTAAAAGAGGCACGTTTTATCAATAATGTAACCAAAAAAACTTGGGATTATCATGTTGAACAGGGCGACAACAATTTTGGTATTTTTGTATTTGTCGGCTACGAACCTTTGAGCAACGTTTTCAAAGGGCATATCGAGCTTGACAAAATGGGCTTTATTCCCACTAACGAAGATATGGCGACAAACGTACCTGGCGTTTATGCCGCTGGCGATATACGTCCAAAGCGCCTTAAACAGTTGGTAACAGCGGCGGCAGACGGTGCTATTGCCTCAACTGCTATTGAAAAATATATCGATGACACAAAATCGGAGCAAAACATCAAAGTTGAAAAGCCCGAAGTTACAACCTTTTTTGACGAGCAATCGATTGCTCAAATTAAATATGTAATGGAACGGACTTCGCATAAAATAGCGGTTCATGCACTCGTAAAAGAGGACGATGTGCTTTCTAACAATATTAAAAACTTTTTGGCAGAGTTTGCCGAACTTACAGATAAAGTTGAAGTGAAAATCGAAAAAGTGGGCGAAAATGCCGAGTTGCAATCTCAAATAACGCTGTTTCCAGCCATTGCAATTATGGACAAAAACGGCAAATATACAGGTGCAAGTTTTCAAGCTGTTCCTGGCGGACACGAACTGGAATCCTTTATTTTAGCGATTTATAATGCGGCTGGTCCAGGACAAGCTATCGAGGACGATTTGCGGAACAGGATTGCGAAATTGCCAAAAGTCAATCTAAAAATTGGGCTTTCGTTATCTTGTACAATGTGCCCAGATGTGGTGCAAGCTGCCCAGCGAATAAGTATCTTAAACGATAATGTTACTGCCGAAGCTATCAACTTGCAGTATTTTCCTAACTTGCGAGATGAGTTTAACATTATGAGCGTTCCTGCTTTAATTGTTGACGACAACGAAGTTTTATTCGGCAAAAAAACTTTGGAAGAAGTTGTAACTTATCTTGAGAATGTGAGGGGTTAATATTCAGCGAAATACAATACAACGGCAAATAATATTTGATGTTTTGCGTAGCTTGGAGCATCCGACCGTTTCTCAAATAAACGATATTATTCAACAGCGGCATCCGTCAATAAGTAAATCGACGATATACCGAAATTTGCGACAAATGGAAGAAGAAAACCTAGTTTGTCGGCTGTGGTTGCCAAATGATACCGAGCGTTACGATAATAATATTACTCCGCATTATCATTTTAAGTGTACAAAATGCGGCAATATCCACGATGTAGCCGCTGAATCGCAAATATCGGAAATATACGCCAAAATTACCAATAAATATAGTTTTACCATAACTCAACAAGATTTATTTTTTAGTGGAACTTGTTGTTGAAGTTTGAAGTTGGCAAGGGCTTAATTTTTAGCCCTTGTTTTTTTGAGTTGGAGGTAATTCAACTTAACAAAAAATGCGGGCGATAATATCCGCCAGTTTTCTACAACAGCATATTTTTAACTTATTCGAGTATATCTTTATAAAATTTCTATATCTCCATAAAATTTCAAAATAGTGCTACCAGCACTGTACTTTTACAAAACAATGATATAAACTACCTTTATGTGAAAATTTCCCCCAAATAACAATTTTACAAATCAGGAGAATTTTCAACATCACAAAAACCCCAAAAACGATTGAGGTGATAAAATGCCATTAGGCAAGCGAATATTCCCGCCAAAAGAACCAGAAAACCCGCAAAATCAATCGCAACACTTTGTCGAAAATGCCGAAAATGCCGCAAATGCCGAAAACGCCGAAAATCCCAAGCAAGAAGAAAAACCCCCGCAATTTACGCTACTTCAAGCAGAACCGCCCAAACATACCTTCGACGATATAATCCTAAACAAAGAAACGCTCGACAACATTCAAGATGTTTTGGCTCTGTACGAAAACAGGGAACTGCTTTTTAACACGTGGGGTTTGGGCGAACGCTACAAAGACCAAAATAAAGCAGGCGTAAACCTTTATGGGCATAGCGGAACAGGCAAAACAATGGCGGCGCACGCTATCGCAAGCCAGCTAAACCGCCAAATTTTAACGGTCGATTACTCGCAAATCGAATCAAAATATGTGGGCGAAACATCCAAAAATTTAGCCGCAATGTTTCAGCACGCAAAGCAATCGCAAGCAATTATATTTTTTGACGAATCGGATGCTCTGCTTAGCCGCCGTGTAACAAATATGTCCAATTCAACGGATGTTAGCGTTAATCAAACTCGCTCTGTGCTGCTTATGCTAATCAACGATTTTGACGATATGATTATCTTCGCAACCAACTTCATAAGCAATTACGATCCCGCATTTATGCGGCGAATTTTGGCACATATTAAATTTGATTTGCCCAACGAAGAAAATCGGCAAAAATTATGGGAACTGTATGTTCCAAAAGCACTGCCAACCGATATAAACACCGCCAAAATGGCAAAATATGACAACGTTTCTGGCTCGGATATTTCTAACGCTGTGCTAAAAGCCTCGCTGCGAGCAGTGCGATCGCACGATACGCTGGTTTTTCACGAATATTTTGAAGATGCCATCGAGCGTATTATTGAAAGCAAAACGGATAACGACGATTTGGGAACTCTCGTTTCCAAGCGAACGGTCAGCAAAGAATATGTAGAACAACAATTAGGAGGATTACCAAAATGATACTTATGGCACTTATATTAGGAGCTGTTCTCGCAGTTGGAGTTGCAGTTTTTTGGAAAAGTATAGTCAACTGGATAAAAAAAGCGGTTGACAAAATAAAGCAAGTTTTGGGCGTTGTGGTGCAAGGAACACGCACATTTATTGCAAAAACAGTTGACGGATTTCGCAATAAATCGGTATATTACAACGAAAACAAGCTATCAGGCGAATGGGAAGAAACCATTTACTACAAAAAAGCCAATCCGTCCGAAATCCCCGAGGATATATTGGCAAAAGTTAGCAAGCAAAAAATTGACATCGAAGTATCTACCACAGAAGAATTGCGGCTTGTCATTACCGCATAGGAGGGAAAAAATATGCCATTTCCAATAATTTTAATAGCAGGAGCAAAACAATTGTTTATTGGCGCAATGCTCACTGCGGCAAACGAAGCAAAAGATGCTATTGTTGAAAGTGCTGTACAAGATGCAAAATCGTCCTTGCGAAACAGCATTCGAGATAGATACGAAAGCGTAATAACAGGCAAGCGAACCTTACAGCAATGGGCAGAAATTGCCATAAAGCCCATAGAAAAAATAAAGCAGCGGATTGCAGAAGAAAGCACCGAAGATACAGTATTTGTCGGCGGCAAATTGCATTTCGAAATGTCGCCGCAAACCGCCTCGAAAGTTGTTATTTCCTTTGAGTTGTACTATCTCGAGAGCGGACAACAATGGCACAAAGTGGGCGCAGAAAGCGATTTGTATGCCTCTAATTTTACCAACGAGGCTTTGTTGGAAATACGCTCGCATAGTGTTGTTACTTTTGAAGTGGAGTGATTGATGTATGGAAATTTTAATTGTAATTGTAGTATTGATTTTTCTGTTTTTTTTAATAGTTTCTTTAATAGGTGGCATAGCATATGCTTTGATAATGATTCCTGTTTTAGGTGTAGCTATAAGCACATTTATGGCTGCTGATACTATACTAAATTTCCCAACATTCGGTGGCGATTCTGCAATATGGGAAGTTTTATCCTCAATTATGTTTATGTTACTTCATCTTGCTCTTTTGGACTGTATAATTGATTTTTTTGATTTAATTAAATTAAAAATCCGAACAGGGGAAATTTCTAAAACCTTTTACCAAAAGTTAGCGAAAGAAAACGAAGGGCTTTATTATTATAAAGCTCTGTGGTGCATTTTGCCTGCTGGAATAATAGGATTTTATTATTTTGTAAGAGGAGATGGTTTTAGTTTTGCTGAAATTTGGGCAAATCGTGATGTAATAATTATGCTGTTAGTTTTACCAAGAGCAGTATTTCCGCTAGGAGAGTTTCTTTTTCGCATATTAGGCGGTGTTAGAAAACTTACTGCTAATATAAAAAGTGATGATTTTTTCAAATTATCAAGTGGGCGGATTGTGCCAGGAAATTTGTTGGAAGCTATTGTGGAAGATTTTTCTATTTTTGGCGAAAAATACTTTTTAGTCAATGGATTTCACATTACTTTGATTTCCAATGAAGAAATTAAAAATGAGGAAGAGACGATAATCAAAGAAATGCTAAAAAAAGAAAATCCTAGCAAAAGTGAGGAAAAAATGGAAGAAATAATAAACCAAAAATTAAAAGATTTTCCCAAAGGAACTACCTACATTTCGCCAGCTGGCTATGCTAAATTTAGCGAACAAATCGACAAACTTTTACAAGAATGTAGCGTAATCAGCCCAAGAAAATTCGTCGAAAAGAAACTACCAGAAAAATATTTAGAAATGGGCGTTGAATTTTTCGTAATAAAAGCCTTTTCGCAAGGCGTAGCAGAGGGCAGAATAATCGACATGGACGTTAGCGACGATATTTTAGTACGCCATGCCTACAAACACACATTAAGCAATGTGCCTATGAAATCCACGGTTGCAAATGATAATCCCGCACTTGCTTTAGATGATGACGACGATTTTTAACCGAAACAATAGTTGATTTTATTGCTCTTTGATGCTTGTTGTACGGGCGGGTTCGCCCGTACATTTTTTGTAAACACAAATTTTTACTTCTTGTTTTGTAAAATAATATGTGTTATAATTAAACAAAAACGAAACGGAGGGCTATATATGAGATACACAAGAATTATTAAAGACGAAAATGCTGTGCCTTTTCGTGAATATATCGAAAACCTCGAGCAACGCAGGAAAGAAGATTTAGAACGAATTGAAAATCGAAGACAAGAAGATTTAGCACGCTACGAAAAAGATCGCAAAGAAGATTTAGAACGCTACAAAGAACACGTTACCACTATAGAAAAACGTCGCACAGAGGATTTTGAAAAATTTCAAACCGAAATATCTACTCACAGAACAGAAATTTTGAACGCTATGAAAGATTTACAAAAAACTTTTCGCAATAATATATTTATTCCTTTTGTAATTGCATTGCTAGTAATATTTGTGGGTTTATTGTTGCCATTAGGATTATCTAACTGGCAAAATTTTATTACAGCAACATTAGCACAACCATCACCAATTACAAATATCACAACCGAGTAATAAATTTACTGAACAGATTTTGAAAGCATCGAATTTCCGCAATATTCCCATTTATAATTTTGCCTTTCATTACAACTTTCCTGTTGCCAGTCAAACCATTCTAATTTGCCGCAATAACGGCACGCTTTCATGGGCTTGCTTAACATTTGCTTAAGAGCAAATCCATCTAAAGTTTGGTCGTATATGTTTATTTTTTCCTGTTGCATATTTATTTTATCTGTAAAATAGCTTATATTAAACGGCATTGGACACCGCGCAATGTTTCCGTTGCTTAAAAATGTGCAGCGCGATGCAGGACATTGCTTTACGCTTTCCTTTGGATTAGAATCTCCCGTTACGTTTATGTACTGTGCAAATTGCTGAATCGGTTGACTTATGCTGTAAGCTAATCCGTTTTGGTCAAAATAATTTTGCATAGCCGATTTTTGCGAAATCATCGGCTTGTACAGCGAAACTTGCACCTCAACATTGCACAATTTTACCGCCGCCAACAATTCGCCATTTATTTTTTTGTACAACAAGCCGTTCGTAAGCAAAAAAATATTTGCCAACGGAAATATTTCTTTTGTGGCTTGTATGAACAACGGCAGTTGCGGATTTAACAGCGGTTCGCCGCCCATCAGCCTAATTGAACGAATATTCCCAAACAACTCGCTTAATCGTAGCAAATCCGCCCGATATTTTTCCAAACTGGGAAATTGCTCGGTTTGCACCAAGTTTGAAAAGTGAAAACAGCCTTTACATTTTAGATTGCAATGCTCGGCAACATGATATTCTAGCAAGTACAAAATGGGCTTTTTGCCTAATTTTTTGCGTAAAAAATCGTCTGCATTCGAAAAAATTTGCCGTATTTTCAAAAACGCCCCAACCACAACGGCGTAACGCACAAACATTTTTGTAAGTTTAAGAATCATTTAATTTCCTACCTTTCAACTGTTCAAAAATTGGTCAAAGCCAATTTTTCGCAACTCCAAAAAATTTACAAGATATTCCACTTGTCCCAAAAACGTGTCAATTTCAACCACCGATTGCGGATTTGGTCGCACGTATTCGCCCATTATTTGCCAGCGGTCAAAATTGCGCTCAAATGCTTGCTGATAATTTTCTGCCATAAAATTTATGTGATTTATTGTTTGGCGAATTTCGGCGTTTTTTATTGCGTTCCAGCGGTTTGTAACTTTCTCAAAAAATTGCGGCATTTGCATAAGATTTCTGTACCACAAATGCGTCCAAGCAACCCAAAGTCCGTGAGGGCTGTAACCGTAAGGATAATCTGGCAAAGTATCGCCCTGAAAATATGCGTTGCCCGCGGCAATATCAAAATCCCAAACTGGACCCATGTGTAAACGGCGTTCGTCCGCTTGTCCAATAATTTGCATAAAAACACTGGATGACTCTACATCTACATTTTTGAAAAATTCTTGTACAATGTAAAAATCCACAAAAGACGGCACATCTATATAGTTGAAAACATCGTTATTTTGCTCCACAAAAAGCTGCTCCAAGTTTGTTATGTACTGCCGCAAATATTCCACGTGCGCAATCGTGAGATTTTCGCCCTGCGGAAAAAGAATGTCGTAATGACGACCATTTACAGTAATAAACGTAACGCCCTCTTGACTGTCGCTGTCGTTTACAACGTGCCAATCCATCTCAAACAAAAATTCGCTTAGCTTGGGATTTTCATTGTAAGTTAGTTGAACACGCCCGTCCGCCGCTTGCACCTGAACGCTGACCATGTACACGCCTTGATATTCGCCATTAAAATAAACGTCGACAAACCGTGCAAAAGGCGCGAAGTTCATGCCGTCCAATAAATTTGCCAAATAGTAGGCACTGTAATTTCGCATTAACGATTTATCGGAATGGTTGGCAATAAAAGTCCAGTCGCGTGCGGCATGATTTGAATCTAACATTGTTCGCGGCTCGTCAAACCTTATGCGAAACGGCTGTTTTTCCAGCAACCAAGAAGAATTTCCGCGACCTCGTATACGCATGGATTCGTTTGCAACTGCAAAATCGGTGTTATTTATTGTGATTGTGGCGTTTTTCCAAATGTGCCTATCGATTGGCAACTCGGCTGTAATGTACACCGCTGGAAACATCGGCGTTTGTGTGCCGTATGTTGTAATTGTACAACTTGTTAAAATTATTGTTGACAAAAATAAAATTAGTATATTTTTCATGGTTTCCTCCAAATTATAAAATAATAAAGGTATGAGTTAATTCTACATTTGTAGTATAAATTTGTCAATGGATTGTAAAAAATTTTTTATAGGATAATTTAGGTTATACTCGAAAAACTTAAAAATAGGCTGTTGTAGAAAAACGGGCAAATAATATCCGCCCGTTCTCTCATATATTGCTATGTTTTCAAGTTGTTCGAGTATATATAATATTTTTCTAAATCAACCTATTTTCAAATTATTCGAATAAAATTTCCAACAAAAAAGGGCATTATTCTGCCCTTTTTAATTTTTTAACTTTTGGTTTAGTCAAGTTATAACTTGCGGTTATCATATTTTTCAACTCTTCCGTTGGGACATCGCCGTTAATTGTAATGGTATTCCAGTGCGTTTTGTTCATGTGATACGCTGGCAAAACGTCCTTAAAAGTTTGTCGCAAAAAATCGGCTTCGAAAGGTTCGCATTTAACATTTATGCACAAATCGTCATTTTTCATATAAATAAACGCAAAAGATTTTTTATTTTGTTTGTGGCGAATAGCAGCCCAAGCGCCTACTTCGTTTATGTCGTGAAAAGGATAATCTTCGTAAGTATTTAGGAAAGTTAGGCAAAAGTCAATAAGTTGCTGGCGAGTTGTTTTATCCAGTTTATCCAGTTTCGCCATTTTTAACCTTGATAAGTTATAACGCTAGTGCTTTCGATTATGATGTCCTCTAAAGGTCGGTCGCTGCTGTCAACTTCGGATTCGGCGATTGCATCAACAATGTGCATACCTTCGACAACTTGTCCAAATACAGTGTGTCCACCAGTGCCTTGTAACGCACCCATAGCTAAATCTAAATGCGGAGTGCCGCCAAATTGCAAATAGCCCTCAACCATATCGGAGGAATACAAATCACGGACAAAAATTTCTGTGCCGTCTTCTTCTTGACCTAGCAATAAATCTTGGTAAAGGTTAAACTCTTCGAGTGCCTCGACAGTACCAGCATCAAGCCCAGAATTATGCACAATGTAAAATTGGCTACCAATAGAATTTGGCATAGCCGATTGTGCCATTGCTAAAGCACCTCTAAAGTGGCGCAAATTAAACGAAAACTCGGGACCAAACCCTTCTCCCCAAATACTTTCGCCGCCCATTCCCGTGCCTTGCGGATCGCCACCTTGCACCATAAAGTTTTGTATAACTCTGTGGAAGATAGTGCCGTCATAATAGCCGTTTTGTGCATGAGTAACAAAATTTTCGTAAGCCATAGGGGCTTCTTCGGGGAACATACGAATAGTAACATCGCCCAAAGTTGTGTGCAAAATTACCAAAGTATCGCCAACTTGCGGCAAGCCCGCTTGAAGTAAATCCAAATCAGTACCAACTACAGTCCGCTGATCTACAGGAGCAGAAGTAGCGGTTGCCGCTCCTGTTGCATTAGCTTGACAAGCGACAAGCCCTCCCAAACATAATAATCCAACTACAGAAAAAATTTTTTTAATCATAAAATAAATTTCCCTTTCTTTTTTTGCGGTTTTAACCACTAAAATTTAGTATACTATTTAGAAAAACAATATGCAAGTTTTTTAATTTATTTTTTGAAAATACCAACTTGCAAAGTGCTGTCCTTAAGCGGACAGCACTTTATGAGTTTCTTTTAATTGTGCAATTATTGGCAAATGTTGCGGACATTTTGATTCGCAAACCCCGCATTCCACGCATTTGGAGGCATCGGCGCTTTTAACCCAACCTGTACCGTCAACAACTTCTTTATATTGACCTTTTGCATAATCGGTAATTTCGTATACACGGTGGTTATTCATAATATTGAAAATGTGAGGAATATTTATATTTTGCGGACAAGGCAAACAGTAGTTGCAGCCAGTGCAGTAAAGTTCTGCAAATTTGCGTTTTTCGGTAACCATAGCAACGGCTCTTTCAAGTTCTTCGTCGGTTAAATGTCCAGTACGCGAGGCGAGTTCTAAATTTTCGTCTACTTGCTCCATTGTGCTCATTCCCGAAAGAGCAATGCTGACATTTGGGTTCGCCAAAACAAATCGCATAGCAACTTCTGCCGAGCTTTTGGGCGGTTCTTTTAGCAAGCCCTTAATAATTGAACTAGGAGCACCAAGCCGTCCGCCGCCAACAGGACCCATAATTACAACGCCAAGCCCTTTAGATGCCGCATAATCAACATTAGATTCATTCGAGCGGTCTAACAAATTGTACTGCATTAAAACGGTCTCAAATAAACCACTGTCAATAATTTCGGGCATATTAGCCACGTCATCGTGGAACGAAAAAGAAATATGTTTAATAAGCCCTTGCTCTTTGGCTTTGTGAGCGGCTTCTATTGGACCAAACTGCTGTCCTTGCCACGATTTGAAACTTTTTAGGTTAATGCCCCAAAAATGGTAAAAATCAATGTAATCAGTATCCAAATTTTTAAGGGAAGTCTCTAGCCGTTTAAGCCAGTTATCGCCAGATAAATCTTCTATAGGATTTTTGGTGGATAGATAAACTTTGTCGCGGTAGCCTTTTAACGCTTTACCTACAGTTATTTCGCTTAATTTTTCGCAATAATACGGGGCGGTATCGATATAATTAACGCCGTTGTCAAACGCTTTGTGTATCATCGGAATCGCCTTATCGTCGTCTATTACTTTGCTGCCGTTTATTTCTAGCATTGGTAGGCGCATAGCACCAAAACCCAGTTTAGATACTTTGCAGCCTGTATTTCCAAAATTAGTATATTCCAAAGTTATTCTCCTTTACTTATTCGCCAGTTTTGCTAATTGGGACTTTTTGCGGGACGCAGTATTTTTGTGAAAAACGCCCTTCGAGGTTACTTTATCTATTGTACTTACAGCTGCCTTGTGCGTTGCAACTATTGTAGCACGATCGCCCGCCGCCACAGCCGCCATAAACTTTTTAATTGCCGTTTTTGTTGACGATTTAAGACTTTTGTTGCGTTGATATTTTTTTTCATTAACAGCAATGCGTTTTTTTGCCGATTTAATATTTGCCAATTTGTTCACCTCCTTCAAAAAAATTATTTTTACATAGATAATATTATATATCATGTTTTTGGAAATGTCAATAAAAGTTTTTTGGGAAATTTTTTTGTGGATTTTTCCGATAAAATGGAACTGTTGTAAAATTTTGAAATAAATAGACGGATAATATCCGCCCATTTATTTCAAATTCGCAATATTTTATCATTTTGCAATAGCCATTTTACAAATCAACCTTTATTTTTAGTAGAAACATCAAATATTACAGCACCAAGCAAAACAAGCCCAGTAATAATCTGCTGAATATCAACGCCGATTCCCATAATGGACATCCCATTGTTCAAAATGCCCATTACCATTGCGCCGATTATTGCACCTGTAACTTTGCCAACTCCGCCCATTGCACTTGCTCCGCCGATAAATGCCGCCGCTATTGCATCCAGTTCGAAAGCGTTGCCAGCTTGCGGAGTTGCCGCATTTAACCTTGCGGCAAAAACTAATCCTGCTAATGCTGATAAAATTCCCATGTTAATGTAAACTAGCAAAACAACTCGTTTTGTTTTTATGCCAGATAACTCGGCAGCTTTGGGATTTCCGCCGTAAGCATAAATATGTCTACCGACAATGGTTTTGTTTGCAATAAAGCTGTAAAATAAAATGAGAACCGCCAGCAAAATAAGCACAAAAGGCACTCCGTTTGCGACTGCGAACCAATATCCAAACAAATTTATCACAAACGCAATTATTGCTAGTTTTATCACAAAATATATATTAGAACTTACCGCAATTCCATAAAATTTGGAGGATTTTCGGCTGTGCATTTCAATCAAAATATAACAAACCGAAGCAAGTCCGCTAAGCACAAACGCAATAATATTCACATTTCCGCCGAAAAAATTTGGAATAAACCCTTGGCTTATCGCTTGAAAACTTGTCGGAAACGGCGAAATTGTTTGTCCCATCAAAGTTGCCATATTTAATCCGCGAAAAACCAACATTCCTGCTAAGGTTACGATAAACGCAGGAATCCCACGATACGCAATGAAATATCCCTGAAAAACGCCAGCTAATCCGCCGATTGACAGGCACAAAATTATTGCCAACCAAACAGGCAAGCCCATTCGCACCATAAAAACGCCAGCAATCGCTCCAATAAACCCTGCAATGCTACCAACGCTTAAATCAATATTGCCTGTTACAATTACAAGCACCATTCCAATCGCCAAAATCAAGATATACGCATTTTGCAACACCAAATTCGTAATATTTATCGGCATTAACAAAATTCCATTCGTCAACACTTGAAAAAGCACGGCAATAGCTATCAAAGCCACTATCATCCCATATTGCCTAAAATTATTCTTTATAGATTCCATTTTTTGCTCCTATTCTTTTCTATTTTGCAACCAAAACCTTGGGGCGCTGCCCCAAACCCCGCAAGGGACTTCGTCCCTTGACCCTGTAAAATTTTTGATTTTTTAAGTTGAATTATTATATATTAATCTAAATAAAAAAAGCGGGTCAAGGGCGCGCGCGTCCTTGCGGGTTCGGGCAGCGCCCGAGGTTTTAAGTTGCTCGGCTATCATTTTGGCTTGACATTATCATTTGCATTATTTTTTCTTGAGTGGCTTGCGATTTTGGCAGTTGACCAATTATTTTTCCCTCGTTCATTACGTAGATTCTGTCGCTTAATCCGATAACTTCGGGCATTTCGCTTGAAATCACTATGACGCATTTTCCTTCTTCGACTAATTGGTTGATTATTTGGTAAATTTCGTATTTTGCACCAACGTCAACGCCGCGCGTGGGTTCGTCCAAAATTAGTATGTCGGGATTTGTCAACAGCCATTTGCTTAAAACAACTTTTTGCTGGTTGCCACCGCTTAAATCTTTCGTATTTTGCAAAATATCTCGGCTTTTTATACGCAACTTTTCACGATATTCTTCCGAAACTTTTTTTTCGTGAAACTTGTTAATCACATAATTTTTGCTAACAGCCGCCAAATTTGCCAAAGAAATATTGTATACAATGGATTCCTCCAAAATTAGCCCATATTGCTTGCGATCTTCGGTTACATAGGCGATTCCATTGTCGATGGCTTGCGAAATCGTTTTAACTGGGATATTTTTGCCGTCCTTTTGGATTGTGCCAGAAATGTTGACTCCGTACGAGCCGCCGAAAATGCTCATTGCAAGTTCGGTTCTGCCTGCGCCCATAAGCCCTGCAATGCCGACAACTTCGCCTTTGCAAGCGTAAAACTCCACGTTGTCAATTATTTTTTTGTCGGAAATCGCTGGATGATACACATTCCAATTTTTTACGTGCAATAAAATATCCTGTTGATTGGGCGTTTTTTGCCGTTGCGGATACCTATCCAACATATCGCGCCCAACCATTCCTTTGATAATGCGGTTTTCGTCAATGTTCTCGTTTGGAAAATTGTCAACCGTTTTTCCGTCCCGTATTATCGTTATGTTGTCCGAAACTTTTATTATCTCGTTCAGCTTGTGAGATATTATTATGGAAACGATTCCCTGTTTTTTCAGCTCCAACAGCAGGTTTAGCAGGTTTTCGCTTTCTATGTCGTTTAATGCGGCGGTTGGCTCGTCCAAAACCAGCAATTTCACTTCTTTCGAGAGAGCCTTTGCAATTTCAACAAGTTGCTGTTTTCCTACGCCAATATCTTTTATGAGCGTGTCGGGTTTTTCGTGCAGCTTGACTTTTTCCAGTAATTCCATGGTTTTTTTGCGTGTTACATTCCAATCGATTATGTTGTGATTAGTTTGCTCGTTGCCCAAAAAAACGTTTTCCGAGATTGACAAATATGGAACAAGTGCAAGTTCCTGGTGAATTATAACGATTCCTTGCTTTTCGCTGTCGCGTATATTTTGAAATTTGCACTCGTTTTGGTTGTAAAAAATTTCTCCCTCGTAAGAGCCGTGGCTGTAAACTCCGCTTAAAATTTTCATTAAAGTGGATTTTCCTGCGCCGTTTTCGCCAACTATTGCGTGAATTTCGCCATCCGTTACGGTTAAACTAACGCCGTCCAAAGCAGTAACTTTGCCAAATTTTTTGACAATGTTTCGCATTTCTAATAAGGTTGACATAATGTTTCCTCGACTTAAATGTCGTCCATGCTGTAATAGCCGCTTTCTATGAGAATTTCGTACCAATTATTTATGTCAACCGAATGAACAGGCAACAAATATGACGGCACAACAAATATTCCGTTGTGATAAGTTGTCGTATCGTTGACAGGAGCAGGTTCGCCAGCCAAAAGGGCTTGCACCATTTCCACAGCGGCGGCGGCAAGCAGGCGAGTATCTTTGAAGATTGTGTGAGCCTGTTCGCCAGCGATAATGCTGCGAACGCTTGGCAATTCGGCATCTTGACCAGTGATAACTGGCCACGGTTGTGCATCCGTGCCGTAACCAGAGCCGCGTAAACTAGAGATAATTCCTATGCTGATTCCGTCAAATGGGCTTAACACAGCATCTACACGAGCATCCGTGTAAAACGCCGAAAGCAAGCTATCCATGCGATTTTGTGCCAAAGCACCGTCCCAACGGAGCGTTGCAACTTGGTTGACATCTGTTTGTCCACTGCGAACCACTAAAACGCCAGAATCAATTAGCGGTTGCAAAACGCTCATCGAGCCATCAAAAAATAGAAAAGCGTTGTTATCGTCTGGCGAACCAGCGAAAAGTTCAATGTTGAACGGACCAGTTGCGCCAGCGTTGATTCCGAGGGCTCCAACGATAAATTCCGATTTCATAACTCCTACTTGGAAGTTGTCAAAAGTTGTGTAATAATTCACGTGTTCTGTGCCTGTGATAAGCCTGTCGTAGGCAATAATTGGGATATTTTGTGCGGCGGCTTGTGCCAAAACGCTGGTCAAAGCACCGCCGTCAACGGATGCGATAACAAGTACGTCAACGCCTTGTGTAATCATGTTTTCGATTTGATTGATTTGATTTTGCACTATATCCTCGGCAAATTGCAAGGTTGTGCGAAAGCCGAGGGCTTGCAGTTGTTCCACAAGATTGTTGCCGTCGTCAATCCAGCGTTGCGAACTTTGCGTTGGCATACTTATTCCGATAAAACCCGCATCGCCCGAACCGCCGCCGTCATCGCCGCAAGCCGTAATTAACAGCGTTGCAACGATTAAAGATAATGTGAATAGTTTTTTGAACATTTTTTGTTCCTCCTAAAAATGAGTAAATTTGGTTATGTTGCTAATTGATATGTTCAGTATATATATATATATATAT
>JGI24700J35501_10930756_pt1 | contig 21955 bp, 23 predicted proteins | sample TergutTh196P1_FD_35501 | JGI IMG/M metagenome (IMG submission 35501)
GGGTTTGAAAACGGACGATGTAGTCTTTGCTTATAACCCTGTCAAATTCCATGCAAAGAATATCATCAAGTTTAGCCTTGCCCGGGCTTACATGGGCATCGTCTTTGTCCCTGGCCGGGCGGCTGAATTGCTCATTCATCTTCGGCAAATAAGTTTCCAAAAGATACCGGTTGGCCTTTTCAATCGTGCTGATACCCTCAAGGCGCAATGCCTTAACAAGCCTGTCCTGCATTTCCAGATCGACCTGCGTGCCGTCGTCTATCCGGCAGTTCACGTCCAGCCGCTCGGCTTTGACGCGGGCCTTGATTTCATCCTTTTCGCCCGTAGACCTCGCGGTCATTTTCGCCCCGCTTTCGGGGCAGACGAACTCGACATAGAAAATTCCGTTTTTTCGCGTGTGCAGGTAATACTCACGGCGCATAATTACTCCTTCGGGAAAATTCTCATACTTTTTCCCATTCGTTTTCTAGGAGATTTTGCGCCGGTTCTTCCGGAGGCAAAAATTCTACCGCTAAGCCTATATCCCGTATAGACTTGCGGTTATGAGCCGCGGAGGGATCGAACCTCCGACCCGCAGATTAAGAGTCTGCTGCTCTACCAGCTGAGCTAGCGGCCCAATTAGTGCCCGAAATTCACGATCTTTTTAAATTATGGCCTAAAAAAACGATAATGTCAAGAGGGGTGTCCGTAATCAGTACAAATAGGACACCCGACCTCGAAAGGCAGCACCGGGTGTCCCTCCCATATATTAAGGCAACCGCTAAAAACTTCAGTTTTTGGAGGTTGCCTTAACACGGTTGCCGAGATTATTCCCCTCTCAGCCTCAGCCGGCTTTAGCCGACGATTGCCCGCACTCCTTCGATAAAACGCTCGGCTTCCTCCATTGTGTTGTAGGGAGCCATACCGGCGCGGATAAAACAGCCGTTGTCCAAAACGCCAAGTTTTTGGGCGACAGTTACGGCGTAAAAATGCCCGCAGCCGACAAACACGCTGTATTGATCGCACATTTTTTCGCAAAAATCCTTGGGGGCGATGCCGGCCACACGGAAGGCTATTGTCGGCGTTTTAGGCACATCGGCGGCGGCTTGGAAAAGAGTTACCCCCTTTATTTTTGCAAGCTCGCCTCGGATTTTTTCCGCAAGACTGTTTTCATGCGCCTCTATCGCCTTGTAGCCGGTTATAATTTTTTCTTTAAGCGAGCCGCCCTCGCCCAAGCCGGCAATAAAGTTGACAGCGGCAGAAACCGTCGCAATCCCCTCGTAATTTTGCGTGCCTATTTCCAACTTGGCGGGAATGGTATCCGGCGCGGGGGCTAGCTTGTACACCTGCAATTTTTCAAAGACATCGTTTCGGATAACGGCCATGCCGACGTGCGCTGCGAAAAACTTGTACGCCGATGAAAACAGTATGTCGATGCCAAGTTCTTCCATGTCTGTATAGATATGCGGAAGCCCGTGAACGGCATCCACGGCGACTGTCGCCCCGACATTTTTTGCCAGCCGGGAAACAGCCTTGACATCGGTAATTGTGCCGATGCAATTGGAAGCCGATCCTACCGCGACAAGTTTTGTTTTGCCAGAAAGCAGCGCGGGCAGAGCGTCTAAATCCAGTGTTAGGGTTTTGGGATTGAATGGTATATATTTTACGATAACGCCCTGGTCTTCCGCCGCGCTGCGCCAACTGTCAACGTTGGAGTGATGTTCCAACTCGCTCAGGATTATCTCGTCTCCCTCTTTCCATTGCCGGGCTAGGGCGCGGCTTACATGAAACATCATTGTTGTAGCATTCGCCCCGAATGCTATCTTGCAGGCGGCCGCGTTAAGCAAAACGGAAACATCTTCTTTTACGGCGGCGATAAGGCTTTCGGTTTCGCGGCTGGAGGGGAAGACTCCGCCCAAGTTTGCCCCGCCGCGTGTCATGTAGCCGGCCATTGCGTCAATGGCACTTTGCACGACTTGCGATCCGCCGGGGCCGTCAAAGTAAGCCGCCGTTTTGCCGTTGTGGCTGCGTTTTAATGCCGGAAACTGCTCGCGAATGTTTTCGATTGGATATTTTTTCATGTCTGCTCCTTGTAATGCGTTTGTTTCTTACATTATGCACGCAGACAATAGCGTTTGTCTAGGAGCCTGTTGCCTTACAGTAGCCCCGCTTTTTCCAATTCCATGCGAAGGTTTTCCATTTGCGCCGGCGGCGAGCATTTGTTCGGCAAATAGGGGGCACCCGCTTTGCGCCCTCTAAGATTTGCGTAATCCTTGGTGGCCACAGGGAAGCTCGATTTGTCCATTGCAAGCCTTATCGGGTTCAGCTTGAATTGAGCCTCCAGCGCGGCGGCTTTGTCGCCTTGAATAAACTTCCGGTAAATCGAGCAGACGAGTTCTGGCATATAGTTGGCAGTTGTACACACAGCTCCGACCGCGCCGATGTCAAGCGAGGAATAAATGAGAGTGTCTTTGCCTGCCAGCACTTTAAATCCGACATCTTTGTTTCTACGAATAAATTCCATTGTCTCTGTCATGTCCCCGCTGGAGTCCTTCATGCCGACAATGTTGGAAACTGTGTGAGCGAGTTTTTCTACGACGGCTTGCGGTATGGGATAGCCAGTTCTGCCGGGGTTGTTGTACAACAAAACCGGCACATCTGGCACGGCGCAGGCGATTGTCTTGAAGTGATCGTGCAACTCGTCGTCGCTGGGTTTTAAGAACATGGGCTGTAACACGGAAACGCCACTTGCGCCGTGTTTGATGCCAAGTTTCGCAAGACGCACGCACTTGCTTGTTCGGATTGCGCCTATGCCCATGTACACGGGGATGCGTCCCTTTGTTTCGTCCATGATGATTTTTAAAATTTCGGGCATTTCTTCTTCTTCCAGCATATAAAACTCACCATTGGAGCCGAATGCCAAGATGCCGTCTATGCCGCCTTCTATCATGAAGTTGATTTGTTCGCGTAACGCCCCTTCGTCAATTTTTTCGTCGGCGGTTATGGGGGTGATTATTGGCGGGATTATGCCTTTGATAAAGTCTGTGTTCATTGTTACCTGCCTACCGCACCATACAAGGGCGTTTGGGATCGAATTTCCAGCCGGGAATTAAGTGTTGCATAACAATTGCGTCGTTGCGATCGCCTGAATCAAGCGTTTTGTAAAGTTCGTTAGCTTTCATTATCGCATCCATGTCAGGTTCAAGGCCGAAGCCGGGGGTGTCGGACACAATTATTTTGCCGTCTTTTATTTTCAGCGGGTTCTTTGTAAGATGCTGGCCGTCCTGCCAAATCCAATGGGTATCTATCGCAGTGATATTTCCTGGGGCGGCCGCCGCGCTGTGGGCAAAAATTGACAGGGAAATGTCAAAGTGGTTGTTTGAATGGGAACCCCATGTAAGCCCCCAGCGATCCAATACCTGCCCGATCCTTACGGCATCCGACATTGTCCAAAAATGGGCATCGGCAAGAACTATGTCAACGGCTTTTTCCACAACGGCGTGATAGAACTGCCGCCAATCTGTTGCGATCATGTTAGTCGCGGTAGGAATACCCGTGGCCATTTTGAATTCCGCCATTGTTTCCCTGCCCGAATAGCCGCGCTCCCCGCCGCAGGGGTCTTCCGCATAAGTAAGCGGCGAACCTTTGCAAAGTTTGATCGCCTCTTCCAAAGACCAGGCTCCGTTTGGATCGATGTTGATCCTTGCATCGGGAAATTTTTTCGCCAGCAAGCTAACAGCGCGCATTTCTTCTTCGCCGGGAAAAACGCCGCCCTTCAGCTTGAAATCTTTGAAGCCGTAATACTCCTTGGCCGCCTGCGCCTGTTCGACAATAGCTTCGGCAGTCATAGCGGGCTTGCGGCGCAGGGCAAACCACGGATTGCTTTTATCGTTTTCGTCGATATAGGAAAGCCCTGTTTTTTTTGCATCGGCAATGTAAAAAAGATAGCCCAGAACGATTACGTCCCGGCGCTGGCGGCCGTCGCCCAAAAGTTCGCAAACAGGCACGCCCAAAAATTGCCCTGTCAAATCCAAAAGGGCGGCTTCCACAGCCGTTTCCGCATGAACCACGTCTTTAAGGTTTGCAAGTGAAAGGCTTTGAAGTCCTTCGCTGTTTTTTGCGCCTTCTTCGTGAATTCGTTTTAGCGATTGCACGACAGAACGGAATTTCCCAAGCTCACTGCCGACAACCAAAGGAACATAACTTTCAAGCGCTTTTGTAATGGAATCGCCGCCGTGGACTTCGCCAAGGCCAGTATTGCCCGCGCTGTCTTTCAAAATTACGATATTTCTTGTAAAACAGGGCGCGTGTGCCCCGCTTAAAGAAAGCAACAAACTGTCGTACCCGGCCACGGGGATAACTTTCATCTCTGTTATAACAGGCGTTTTGCTCATGCTTTTTTACTCCTTATTTTTTTCTGAATAGCTGTTCCCGCAAAGAATAAAATTATCAAGGCGAAAAACACGACCACAATGGGACGGGTGAAGGCATCAAGGAAATTCCCCTGCGAGTGTTGAAGCCCCTGCCGCAAATTTGTTTCCAGCGGTGCGCCAAGAATAAAGCCGAGGATGAGCGGCGGGATCGGCACGCCGAATTTCTGCATTGCCAAGCCGATTACACCAAATGCCAATAGCGACCAAACGTCAAATGTTCTGAACCCTACGACAAAAGCACCGATAACGCATAGAACCACAACAACTGGTAACAGAATATATGACGGAACTTTCAAAATTTTCACAAAGCCCCTCATCCCTGCATACATGAGTGTCATCATAAGAAACGAAGAAACTATCATAGACGCGAAGATGGTGTATACGGCCGCCCCGTGTGTTTGGAATAACAGCGGCCCTGGCGTTACGCCATGTAACATAAAACCGCCAAGAAGCAGGGCGGTGGAGCCGTCGCCAGGTATGCCCAAAGTTAGAAGAGGTACCATTGCGCCGCCTATTGTCGCGTTATTCGAAGCTTCCGGGGCGACAACTCCGTCTATAATCCCGGTTCCGAATTTATCTGGATGCTTGGAAGCGTTTTTTGCCACAGAATAAGCGATAAGGTTTGCGGTAGCTCCGCCTATGCCGGGAAGCACACCTATCCCCAATCCGATAAATGCCGAGCGGAAGAAATTGCCGATTTGCGATTTTATTTCGGCAAATTTAAAGCCCAGCCCGCGAATTTTGAAATCGGAAACAATGGAAGTGTTTTTGCCTTTACCGCCTGCGGCGTTTGATATTACTTCGGATATTGCATAAAGCCCTACCAACACAGGCAGAAGCTCAAAACCCGCAGTAAGCTGAATGTTGCCGAATGTATATCGGCTTGCTCCGTCAATGGGCGCAAAACCCACGGTGGAAAGCATCAATCCTAAAAAGGCGGCGAGCAATCCTTTTACCAAAGATTTTCCAACCAGAGAAGAAATCAGTGTAAGGGCAAAAACAGTAACGGCGAAATTTTCCCAAGGGCCAAATCTTATTGTCAAAGCCGCAAGGGGAGGGGCTATGAAAATAAGCGCGATAATGCTTATCAAAGTGCCCATAAAAGAACTGATAATCGCAACGCCCAGCGCTTTGCCCGCCTGCCCGTTTAGAGCCATAGGCCGCCCGTCAAAAGTTGTCGCAATGGACGCCGGCGTTCCAGGAATATTTAAAAGGATTGCAGGAATCAACCCGCCGGAAGTGCCCCCAATAAATATGCCTGTCAACATGGAAAGGCCGATCTGCATATCCATGCCGAATGTAATGGGCAAGAACATAGAGAGAGCTGCAACTGTGGTAAGCCCTGGCAGTGCGCCGAAAATTATACCTACCGACACACCGCCAAAAATGATTAGTAAATTTATCGGATTGGAAAAAATAGCGGCAAAGCCATCTAAAAATAATGTTGCCATAATTTAACCCCTACCACCACAACAAGCCAAAAGGAAGAAATATCGAAAGCACTCTTGTAAACAAGGTGAACAAAAACGCCGCCATTCCCAAAGAAAAACAAACGATAAAAACCGCCCATTTTTTCCGCTTTTCGTTTGGTATTAAAATAAAAATTTCCGCCAAAAGAAACAGCGCCGTAGATACAACAAAGCCCAGGCGGGTATAAAAGAAAATGTACGCGCTTATGAGCAGTATTGTAATTACCATAAGCCTGAAAGGTCTGCCAAAAATTTCTTTGCTTTCTTTGTCAGCCGCCGCGCCGCCTTCTTTGGCTGTCTCTTTTTGTTCCTGTCTCAGTTTTAATACGGAGCTGCCAATATGAATCAAACTAAGCAGAATGACCCCCGCGCCAAAAACCTGCGGAATGGCTCTAGAGCCTAAAATATCGTTTCCAAATGGATCAAAGGACTGTATCTGAAAAGAAAAGCCGATATACACAGATGCAAAAATTAAGAAAAATACGCCTATGCCAATTTCCTGCTTATGATTCATGCGATGCTCCTGCCTGCGAGAAAACACACGGCCATTGTCAAAGGCGGCAATGGCCGTGCTAAAATTTTAGTTGCCGCCCCTAAGGATATGCGAAATTCCCATAAGGTTTCTAAGCTCTTCTGCAAAATGCTGGACTGTCGGCTGTGTGTCCATCCAGAAAGGCGTTTGGGCAAAAGATTCGATCTCTTGAGCGTACTCCGCATTTTCCTCTACCACTCGCCGCACGGCCTGACTGAGCCTTGCAATAATTTGCGGGTCTGTTCCCCTAGGCATAAAGAAAGTGTTGTAGTAGCTGTAACTTACATCCACACCTTGTTCCAACAATGTAGGCACATCCGGGATCAACGGCGATCTTTGCGCGCTAACTGTTGCAAGAACCCTGAACTGGCCAGTCGCAATAAAATCTTCGATCATGTTAATCTGGATCGGAATGACATCCATGTGGTTGCCAAGCAGCAAAGGAATTCTTTCGCCGGAACCACCCGCGCTTACGACATTGAACTGCCCACCCGCGTGCTGCATAGCAATCGCTATCCAGTGGGTAGAAGCTCCCGTGTTAGCTGCAAGCCTGATCGTTCCCGGACTTGCCTGCGATGCGGCGATAAGTTCCTGAATGTTGTTCCACGGGGAATCCGCGCGAACCGCCAGAACTTCGTCCGCCGCCCTTGAAAACACACAAACCGTCTCCAAATCCTCAAAAGAAAAATCGATTACACCTGCGGCGGTAGCGACATTCAGCGAAAGCTGATGCACCAACACAGTGTAGCCGTCTGGGGCTGCACCCCTAACTTGGGCTGCAGCAACGGTTCCGCCCGCCGCGCCCACGTTTGTAATTACGATAGGCACGCCCAAATCTGCCGACAGATGCCTTGCGATGGTTCGCGCGTTAAAGTCCGAGTTACCGCCCGGGCCGAATGCCACCACCATGTTAATCGGCCGGGTCGGCCAATTGTCAGGATCGCCGGCTTGTCCTGCGCCCCTTGCCATAAGGGGGCTTAAAGCCAGTGCCAAAACCGAAAGAGTGAGAATGAACTTTTTCATTTGATTTTCTCCTTGAACATATTTTTTAACGCACCATACAGGGGCGTTTTGGATCGAACTTCCAGCCGGGGATTAAAAACTGCATTGCCGCCGCATCGTCTCTGGCTCCGCCAGATGTGCAGTTTTCCATGTACAATTTGTTAGCCGCAATTATCTGTTCCATGTCGGCTTCTATACCAAGCCCAGGAACATTGGCAGGAACGGCAATATGGCCGTCCTTTATTTGTGGCGGATTTTTTGTAAGCCGCTCGCTCCCCTCCTGCCAAATCCAGTGGGTATCCACGGCGGTAACTTTCCCCGGAACAGCCGCCGCGGTATGCGCTATCATTGCAAGCGAAATGTCAAAGTGATTGTTTGAATGGGAGCCCCAAGTAAGCCCCAAGCTTTCGCATAACTGCCCCACACGCACCGCGCCGCCCATAGTCCAGAAGTGGCAGTCCGCCAGCGGAATGTCAACTGACTGAAGCATGATCGAGTGAGCCATCTGCCGCCAGTCCGTGGCGATCATGTTGGTCGCGGTGGGGAAGCCCGTCGCCCTGCGAAATTCCGCCATTATTTCCCGGCCAGAATAAACGCCCTCCGCGCCGCAGGGGTCTTCGCAATAACTTAAAATCCCCTGCATATCCGCCACCAGCGAAATCGATTCGGACAGGCTCCACGCGCCGTTGGGATCGAGCGTGATCCGCGCATTGGGAAACGCGCCCTTCAATGCCCGTATCGCCTTCATTTCCTCTGCGCCGGAAAACACGCCGCCCTTGAGCTTGAAATCCTCGAAGCCGTACAAGTCGCGGCTTGCCCGTGCCAGAGCGACCACGGTTTCGGGGCTCATCGCTTCTTGGCGGCGCAAGCGGTACCATTCTATGGAAGAATCTCCCTCGCTAAGATATGGCAAATCTGTCTTTTTGCTGTCCCCGACATAAAAAAGATAGCCCAGAGCCTTCACGCGCTCCCGCTGCTGCCCGTTCCCCAAAAGCGCCGCCGCCGGAACCTCCAAGTGCTTGCCCAAAATATCCAAAAACGGCGCTTCCAACGCAGTCAGCACATGGACACCCGTCCTAAGATCGAAGGTCTGGTTGCCGCGCACATCGTCTTTATCCCCCGCAAGCAGGCCTTCAACCTTTTGCAGCGTGTTTTTGTAAGCCCCAATGGAAGAACCCAGAACCGCAGGCTTTACCTTTTCCAACGCGGCGCGGATTTTTTCACCCCCCGGCACCTCCCCAAGGCCTGTGTTGCCCGAAGAATCCGTCAAAACCACCACATTCCGCGTGAAAAACGGGCCGTGTGCGCCGCTTAGGTTCATAAGCATGGAATCGCGCCCTGCGACGGGGTAGATTTCCATGTTTTCTATGACTGGCGTCTTCATATCACTCCCCCTTTTATCGATATGCCAATCGAGCCGAACTATTTCAATAATACCATTACATTGGCTGTTTTGTCAACTATAATTTTGAAAATTTATGATATTTTTCGCAAAATTTATAAAACCATTTGATTTTTGATTGAAAAATCAAAATTAGACTGGCTTTTTTATAAAAACGGCCTACAGACCACGCGCTCTGTAGGCAAAACAGCCCCGGCAAGTCCGCCTTGAACGGCCGGTGCGCCTATCCGCCGCTACCACTTTATGGAAGAAAGTACGCACGGGGGAAATTTTACCGCGGTTTAGTTGTAATTACAACGTTTAATTGCAGGCCAATATAATATAATAGAAAACAAGCTGATGTTTCTGATTTTTTTAAGGTATAAAATGGGAAAACCGGATTTTGCAACAAGGTTTGGAAAATGTTCGTTTTACGCGAAGGCCTTGGTAAGCTCCGGTTCGCACGCTTGTGCACTGGGCACAAGCACTGGGCACTGTTCTGTTTGAAAACTTGGATATGTTCGACAAAGCGGTAACATGGCGGCGGAGTGGTTATTGCTTTGAACTCAATGCTCTTTATTGGGGTATTGTAAAATACCCGTTTTTAAGTTTGCCTATTGAGGGTGTGTACCTTAAACAGAAAATTACTGTATACAGATTTCTTAAACCGTGGTAAAATTTTGCAGGAGTAAAATTATTTTTAGGAGAAGAGTATGATTTTTAACACAGTAGACGGCGTATTAAACATTAGCGTGAACATGGTAACATCAGTTACCGTGGCCGCTATGCTTTTTGTTCTGGGGTATTACATAAGGAGCAAGGTAAAAGTACTGGAAAAATACTGTATACCGGCCCCCGTTGTGGGTACGTTTTTGTTCATGCTGCTAACATGGTTCGGCACGGCGACAAACACCTTCAGCTTTGCCTTTGTAACCACTTTGCAGCCGGTTTTTATGCTGGCCTTTTTCACAACCATAGGCCTTGGCGCAAGCCTTTCCTTGTTAAAGAAAGGCGGCATACTGTTGGTTGTATACTGGCTAATCGCAGGCGGCTTGTCCATACTTCAAAATGCAATCGCCATTACGGTCGGCCCGGCGCTTGGCCTTTATCCCGCGCACGCGTTGCTCTTGGGCGCGATTACATTGATCGGCGGGCACGGCGCGGCGGCGGCTTACGGCGGAACCTTCGAGGCAATGGGCTACCCGTCGGCCATGCTGGTTGGCGCATCCGGGGCAACCTTCGGGCTTATCGTGGCGATACTTATTGGCGGGCCAATGGCTCGCCGGCTTGTGGAAAAAAACAACCTAAAGCCGGATGAAAGCGAAAACTTTGACACAAGCGTAATGCAGGTAAATACTGATACCGGACAAAAACTCAGCGTCCTTGACATAATGAAAAACATTACGGCGATACTTTTCTGCATGGGCTTTGGCGCGATGATCTCCGCTTGGGTAAGCGGCATTATCGGCATGGGCTTCCCGGATTATGTCGGTGCTATGTTTCTGGCTATGATTGTGCGAAACCTAAACGAAAAGGTAAAAGCCTACAAGTTCGACTATCCCCTAACGGAGAAACTGGGGGATATTACCCTGGGGCTTTTTCTTTCCATGGCGCTTATGACACTGCGCCTTTGGGAGTTAGCCGACATGGCAGGCCCCATGCTCGTGGTGCTTGCCTGCCAAGTGGCTCTTATGTTGGCGATTATACCGATCGTGTTTCGCATACTGGGCAAAAACTACGATGCCGCCGTTATGTGCTCTGGGCTTATCGGCCACGGCCTTGGGGCTACGCCTACGGCCATTGTGAACATGAGTTCGGTCAACGACCGCTACGGAATGTCGCGCAAAGCGATGATGATTGTCCCGATTGTCGGGGCTTTTCTTGTCGATATTATTTACCAGCCGCAAACTATTTGGTTTATATCAAGGTTTGTCGTAAATCTTAATCCGTAGGGGGGTGGGGAGTATGAGCGAGCGGAAAATTTTACTGGTACGAAAAAGCGAGCAAAACATTAGCAACTGGAGCGGCGGCAGCACGACCGAGCTTTTCATATATCCTGCCGGTTCCAGTTACAAGGCGCGCGATTTTGAAATCCGCATTTCATCGGCAACGGTTGATCAAACTCCTTCAACCTTTACAAACCTGCCGGGCTACCACCGCGTGCTCATGCCCCTGAGCGCCCCGCTAAAACTTGTGTTCGAGGAACACGGCGGGGCGGAGCTTGCCCCCTTTGGAACCTGCGAATTCGAGGGCGAGTGGAACACCGTTTCCCACGGGCTGTGCACCGACATAGGCATCATGCTGGCCGCCGGCTGGCAGGGGAGCCTTAAAGCTGTCGGCACTGGAAAGCATGAATGCCCGCCGGGTTTTTCCGCCGTTTATGCCTTGGATGATTCTGTGCAGGTAAAGGCCGACGGGCAGGCCCACAGCCTCATGCCGGGGGATTTCTTGCTTTTAGAATCGCCGCCAGCACAGATCGAAATAAAAACCGGGCGGGAAAATGCCGCTGTGTTGATACAGGTTTCGCGCAAGGCCCTGCCGTAAAAACAGGCGGGGAAAGCACACATAGCCGCTTGCAAAGTTTTGATGCTATTATCGGTAGCATTAAAAAACCATTTATGCCATAATGTTTCTTATGGATTTCTCGGCACTCGTTTCATACGATTTGCTTCCTTGGCAGTGGGCCGCCTGGATATTGACGGGCCTCTGCATAGGCCTTACAAAAACAGGATTCAGCGGCTTGACCTCGGTTACCATACCTGTCATGGCCGTAATATTCGGCGCAAGGGCATCTACCGGCCTCATGCTGCCCGTTTTGATTTTTGCAGATATTCTGGCAGTTGCTTATTACCGCAAACACGCAGAATGGAAATATATCCTAAAGCTTGTCCCTTGGAGTTTGGCGGGTCTTGCTGCGGCAATTCTGGTTGAGCGTCTTATACCCGTTCAAGCATTCAGATATATTATGGGCGCAAGCATCGTCGCCGGCCTAATAGTCATGCTTTGGACAGATTTACGGGGAAAAAACAGGCTCCCGCCTTCAAAATGGTGGTTTTCCGCGCTTTTCGGCATAGCCGGGGGCTTTGCCACCACCTTTGGCAATGCGGCAGGCCCTATCCTGGCAGTCTTTCTTCTTTCCATGCGCCTTCCAAAAAACAGTTTTGTCGGAACCACGGCCTGGTTTTTCCTGATTATCAATGTGATGAAACTGCCAATCCAGATTTTTTTGTGGGAAAATATTTCTGCCGGAACCCTGCTGTTTAACCTTACCCTGATTCCGTTTGTGGTAACAGGCGCCGCACTGGGCGTTTTTCTTATCAAAAAAATCCCGGAGAACGCTTACCGGAAAATAATCATGGCCCTTACCTTGCTTTCTACCCTGTTCCTGTTTATTTGAAGGCCGAGGTTGCTCAGAGAAAACCGCTAACTCCTTATACTGGCAGGCAGATGCGGCACGCTTTAGTCCGCAGGAAAAAATCGCAAAAAAAGCCCACGGATTGCGGCCTTTGCCGGCCGGCCTTGGGGGGAAGCTCGGCGAGGCTTGTCGCAGGCAGGCAGGCAAACAGGGCTGTTTCCGCAAGGGCTTTCTCGCCGGGGAAACGATTCGCGAAGCAACCCCCTGTGAAACTCCCAGCCAAGCTATTGGCTGGCCTCTATTCAACAATTGCGCAGATAAGGTCAATCGCATCAGCCAAAATATCCTCTGGCGCAGATTCGCTGAACGATGCGTTTCTTGCTTTAATATCCAGACACTTAGCCTGCTCGCACATAATTTCGCCTGTTATATTTGTCCTGCTATCTAGTTTGATATGCATTGGAAAACCGCTTATTGAATTTGTTATTGGGCACACAAGAGCTAAATTGGTTCGTGTATGAAATTGCTCGTTGCTTACTATTAAAGCAGGCCGTCTTCCTCTTTGTTCGTGTCCAGTTTGGGGATCAAAATCAAGAAAAATAATGTCTCCTTGTTTGGGCTTGTATGACATTACCAGACTTCCTTGCCAACAGACTTCCCGGTGTCCCACTCTGCACATTCATAATTGCCAGTGTAGCCTGCAAATAACGCCTCAAGGCTCTTTTTTGCACGCCGTTGACGGGCAACTTTTTTGATAACGATTGAATCGTTTTCCGTTACTATTTCAACTTGATCGTTTTCTTGAAGCATCAATTCATCTAAAATAGTCTTTGGCAACCAAACACCTTGGCTGCTTCCCCACCTTTGAATGGTCGTAAGCATTGCATCTCCTCTTTTTGAAGCGTATATCTAGTATGGCCATTTTGTCAAGTCATATTCTGGTTTTTTCGCCCAACTCCGAAAAAAGCCCACGGATTGCGGTCTTTGCCGGCCGGCCTTGCGGGGAAGCTCGGCGAAAAGGGCAATCCGTGCTCTTGACGGCGGGGTGGAAAATGAGCATAATTAATGGAAGGTATGAAGGAAGATGTAAAGCTGGCGGCGGCGAGCTTGAAGGAGCTTAACGAAAAAGCCGCCGCAATGTTGGAAGCGCAGAAAGAGGCCAACGGAAAACTTGACGTGGTTATAGGCAAACTGCCGGAGCCGGAAAGTAGAGCGCTGAAGCTTATAGACCTAATGGCGGCAATAGCGAGCGTGTTGGGCTTAATAGGAATTGCCGATATTATACGGAGCTGGTTTTAACCAAAGGAGTTTTTATGGTGATGCAGTTGATTTTAAGCGTGGCGTTATTGCTTATAGGTATATCCCTTTTCATAATATCGCACCATCTTAAAAAAAAGTAGAAGCAGGCATTTATGGTGATGCAGTTGATTTTAAGCGTGGCGTTGCTGCTTACAGGCGTTTTTCTCTTTTTCTTGGCGCGCCACCTAGAAAAAAAGTAGGAGCGGGCATTTATGGTGATGCAGTTGATTTTAAGCGTGGCGTTGTTGCTTACAAGCATATCTCTTTTTATAATAGCGCACCATCTTAAAAAAAAGTAGGAGCGGGCATTTTATGGTGATGCAGTTGATTTTAAGCGTGGCGTTGTTGCTTACAAGCGTTTTTCTTTTTATGTTGGCGCAGTACCTTAAAAAGTAGGCTGAAAGATGTTTTTTGAACTTGGCGTGGCAATATCTCTTATTATAATGGGCTTTTCGATGGCGGCTTTGGCTCGGTATCTGCAAAAAAGGTAGTTGCGGGCTGTTTTTTGGCGGGGGTTTCCAGCGGGTGGGGCTGGGTTTTGCAGGGTGGGTTTGCTTTTACGCTTAGCTTGGCCCTTCTCTTTCTATATATATGGAAAATTTTGGTGGGAACGGGGGTTTTCTTGGCCGGGGGCGGGGAAGAAAGTCTCAATCTTGATAAAAAATAGCTTGTGGGGCTGTGCTATCCTTGCTTTTCTGCCGAAATTATGTATAATGGGTAAAACGAAAGGCTCGATATATTCAAAAAAGTGGGATTGCAAACCAACGACTTGGGAGATTTTGAATGATTGGTAAAATTATAGCGCTGTTTTTTCTTATATTGGTTCTGGCTTTTGGGGGCATTTTATGGTTCGACTTTCTCAATGTCATTGACGCAAGAACCGTGCTCGCTCCTATTTACCGGCGGCTGCCCTTGCCAGAGAATGTGGCGCCGGTTCAACCCGTGGTTGGCGCGGACGAGTTTCTGGACTTGAACGCGGAACGGCTCGCCATCCGGCTGGAAGCTCTCGATTTGCTCAGTATGGAAATGGATACTCGCTCGTGGGATTTGGACATACGCCAAAACCAAATCGAATTAATGGCAATGGAGCTGGAAGACCGCCAAAGATTGCTGGATGAACGCGAGAATTCTCTAAGACTAAGGGAAATGGATGCCGAAAATATAGAAAGAAATGTCGAGCAGCAATCCAGATTCCTGAACGCCATGCCGCCGGCCGCCACGGTCGGCATCTTGAACGCAATGGATGAACAGCTTGCTGTAGACATACTCCGGATGTCAGAGGCGATTGCAGTGGCAGAAGGCGCTATGTCAATGGTTTCCGTGTGGCTTTCCTTAATGGAGCCGCAAAGGGCCGCAGACTTGCAGCGTTTAATGGCCGGCAGGCCTATGGGCAGCTTCTAGCTGGCTTAAGCCTAACATCCCGGAGCAATTTTATGGGAGGGAGGTTAGGCGGTGTTTATCTTAACTGCTTACAAAACGGACAATGCCGCTCCGGCAGCGCGATTTTTTTCCGAAGACTCGCAAGCGTGGGATTCGGAAAGAAGTGAAGGCGCGGGGGATTTCGGCAAAATTCTAGGCGAGCTTTTGCGGCAAAACGTCGCAAGAGAGGGAACCCAAACAGAAGAAGCAAGCCTCGCAAGCCAGGGTTTGGCCTTTGGCTATGAGATGCAAGCGGCGCAAATGGTGTCGCAAGAAAATGCCGGCGGTATTATGGAAGAATTTTTCGCTGGCGAAATTTCCGAAGAAGGCGGCAGACTCCTCTTTAACCGCGATATGCCTTTAAGTCGGGGCGATGCCCAGGGCATACAGGCCGAAGCTGTTCCGGCCGGCATTCTGCCGGGGGTGCAGACGGCAAATATTTTGGCAAGCCATACGATTGCCGCGCAAGATTTAGCCCCGCCGGTAAATTTGGGGGCGGAAGCAGCCGCGGTTGCGGAAGCGGTTGCGCTTGAAAGCCAGCCCCTTGTGGCGGGCGCGGTGGCGGCAAACGCCATCGCAGAAGCGGCGGTGGCGAATGCGATGGCTAATGCCACGGCAAGCGTCGCTGTGGACAATGCGCAAAATGCAACCCAGCGCATTTTGCCGGAGCAAGGCCTGCAAAATACGGCGCAGGGAGCCGGCGAAAGCCATTTGCAAGAGCTTGCCGGCCTGCCGAAAAGCGGCCAGCCGGGCGGCGGTTCCTTGGCTCAAGATGACCAAAACCACGATGGCCGGCACCGGCAGGACAGCCTTGTAATGGAAGTGCGCGATCTGCGCAGTGCCCCGGAAAATACAGCCGCGCAGAGGGTTGAACAGGCGCAAGTTGCCAGTTATGCCGGCGCGGAAACAGTGCAGGCCGGCCTTAGCGACACCTCCAGTAACGAAATAACAATGGAGCTTCGCATAGACCAGCCGCGAAACATAAACGTAGCGGCCGCCGCCGACTCCGAGGCCAGATCGGGGGCGATGCTTCAGGACTTGCTGGCGCGGGAACTTCGCCAGCACTTCAACGGCGACATGGTTCGCCACGCCTCGATCGCGCTTAGAGACGAAGGGGCAAGCACAATTCGGCTTCTTTTGAAACCGGAAACGCTTGGCAATGTAAAGATAAGCCTTGAAATGGCCGAAAACAAAGTTACAGGGCTTATTGTCGTAGAAAGCGAAGACGCTTTGCGAGCCTTCAAACGGGAAATTTTATCCCTAGAGCAGGCTTTCAAAGATTCCGGGTTTGGCAGCGTGGAGCTTAACCTGTCCCTTGCCCAAGAAGGCAGGAATACAGAAGAGCAAAACGGAGACAGGGAGCAGTTTTTGAACGGACAGTTTGCAGCATCGCGCTATGATGCATCCGACAGCTCTGAGCCAATCATGGCAAACATCGCCTTTAACGGGCGGGAATTTGGCGCAATTAACGTGCTGGCATAGCCGGCGATATAGGAGCAGATATGGAGCTTAGACCATACTTCAACTCGGTAGAAAGATTTCAGCTTGAACAAGATGTGAACTTAATCAACGCCGGACTGGAAGGCGGGCGGCAACCGCAGCAAAGCTTGGGAAGGGACGATTTTCTTAGAATCCTTATAACCCAGCTTTCGTTCCAAGACCCGACCGCGCCGGTGAACGATAGGGAGTTTATCGCCCAAATGGCGCAGTTTTCCAGTTTGGAACAGATGACCAGCATGGCGGCCGACTTTTCAAGACTGACGTCGATGCTGGCCGGCAGCGAGGCGACATCGGCACTGGGCAGGCACGTCGAAATAATGCAGGGCGATCAAGTGATTCAGGGCGAGGTTCAGGCAGTAACAAGAGGCGAAACACCGCAGGTAATTGTGGACGGTTCCAGCTTTAACTGGGACCAAGTTGTCCGGGTGTTTTCGGAATGAACAAGATTTTAGGATTATCAACCAAAGATAAAAGGAGAACAGTTTTATGATGCGGTCGTTGTTTTCAGGGGTTTCGGGGCTTCAAAACCATCAGACAAGGATGGACGTGATTGGTAACAACATATCCAACATTAACACAACAGGCTTCAAGAGGAGCCGGGTGAACTTTCAGGATATTCTTTACCAGCAGATGAGAGGAGCAGCCGCCCCTACAGAGCAATTGGGGGGCGTAAATCCGCAAGATGTCGGTCTTGGTATGTCAATTGCGTCAATCGACACGATACATACACAGGGGAGCCTTCAAACAACCGGCGTGCCGACAGACTTGGCAATATCCGGGACGGGCTTTTTTGTGCTTGACAATGGCGGAACACAGCTTTTTACAAGAGACGGTACTTTTAGCGTTGACCGGGACGGCATAATGGTCAGCGGCAGTGGCATGAGGGTGCAGGGCTGGACAGCGCAAGAGGTTGACGGCATAAACCTAATCGACATAGCCGCGCCCGTTGGCGAAATCCTTATACCGGTGGGCGACAAAGACCCCGCCAGGGCTACGACAATGGTCAACTTTTCCAGCAACTTGGACAGGCGTATTCCGGAACTTCCAGAAGACCCTACAGCCCAGCAGATCATAATGTCAACATGGGCGACCACGCTTGACATATACGATTCGTTTGGCGACAGGCAAACCTTGCAGGTATCCTTTACAAGGGTTCCCGGAGTACCCAATAGCTGGACAGCCACGGTCGAGGTAAACCCGCAGGCGGAAGTTGCAACCAACACCGCCGTAGGCCTAACCGATGACGGCGTGGCCGCCGGCGGCACGAACACCTTTACATTGAACTTTTCCAACAACGGAACCCTGCTTTCCGCCATTGACGATGACGGAGTGGAATCCGGCGTGGACGGCCCGGTAATCATGAACGTGGCCTTTGACGTGGAAAATGCCACCCCGGATGAAGACGGCGCGTTGGTCAGGCAGGAATTCGCCTTAAACTTGGGCACGGTGGGCAGTTTTACAGGTTCCATAACCCAGTTTGCAGAGGCAAGCTCCGCCAGAATGGTCGAGCAGGACGGCCGGGCGATGGGCTATCTTGACAACTTCAATATAGACCGCGCGGGCGTAATAACCGGCGTGTTCTCCAACGGCTCCACCAGGGCCTTGGGGCAGGTCGCTCTTGCCAGCTTTACAAACCAAGGCGGGCTTGAACGGGCTGGGGACAACACATTTTTAATGTCGAACAACTCCGGGCTTGCCAACATTGGGCCGGCGTTTACGGCGGGGAAGGGCAGTATAATTGCCGGGGCCTTGGAAATGTCGAATGTGGATATGGCGGATCAGTTTGTGGACATGATCGTTACCCAGCGCGGGTTCCAGGCCAATTCCCGGACTATACAGACTGCGGACCAGCTTTTGCAGGAGCTTTTGCAGCTTAGGTAAACGCGTTTTAGGGGGCAAGCCGGTTTCAAAGCGAAAACGGCCTAACGAAGCAATTTGCGCAATGAAAAGAGCAAATGCACTAGGAAAAAACTGATTAGCGTCGAGCTAATCAGTTTTTTCCTAAAGCCCCCTAAAATATTTGTTGCCGGCTAGTTGACTTTTTTTGGGGGATGGTGTATCATGATAAAAGTTACCAGGTTGAATGGGGTTCAGTATTATCTGAACGCAAACCACATTGAATATGTGGAAATAAACCCCGACACAACCTTGATTATGCAGTCTGGTAAAAGCTATATAATAAGGGAAGGGGTTGACGAACTTTTGGAAAGCATCTATGATTATCATAGGCGCATAGCCCCGCCCATTATTCAGGAGTAAGATATGGACATAAGTACCATTATTGGCATGGTCGGCGTTGTGGCGATGGTTTTGTTCGCCAGCTTTGCCGCCGGCGGCAACCCTCTGTTCCTTTTGGACTTGCCGTCCTTCCTTGTCGTTGTTGTTGGTTCGTACTTCGCTGTAGGGGTAGCCCTAAAGCTGAAAGACACAATGGGCATTTGGGGCATTGCAAAGCGCTGTTTCTCTATCCCCACCTTTAACGAGAAAAGCATTATCCAAAAAATGGTCGCCTTTTCCGAAAAAGCCCGCCGGGAAGGGCTTTTGGCCTTGGAAGACGAGCTTGAAGATTTGGACGACGAGTTTATGAAAAAAGGCTTGCGCTTGGTTGTTGACGGGACGGACGGGGCGATTATACGCGATCTTTTGGAGCTGGAGTTAGGCCAAATGCAGGCGCGTCATGCCGAAAAGCAGGGCTGGTTCTTTACTTGGGGCGCTTTGGCCCCCGCCTTGGGCATGATGGGCACGATTGTAGGGCTTGTAAATATGCTCCAGAACCTTGACGACAGGGCGGCTATTGGGCCTAATATGGCTATGGCCATTATAACCACGTTGTACGGTTCTATGGTTGCGAACACGTTTTGCGTGCCTTTTGCTACAAAGCTGAAGGCGCACAGCGCGGTGGAATCTAACTCCAAGGAAATGGTTATAGAAGGGGTGCTTTCAATACAGGCTGGCGACAACACTCGCGTTCTTGCGATGAAGCTTATGGCTTACTTAACCCCGGCAGACCGCAAGGTTATGGAAGCGGAAATGAACACTTAATACACAAGGCGGACCTTGGGAAACGCTGATTAGCTTCAAGTTAATCAGTGTTTCCCAAGGTCCGCCTGTGTATAGACAAAAAGCCTTGTTTTGTGTCAAAATTGTGTAAAAATGCAGTCTTTGGTTTGTTTAACCCATACACACAGCGAGTTAAGCTGGAGGTAAATTATGGCAGAGAAAAAAAAACGTAGAAAAAAAAGCGACGGTTTGGCTTTCGATCCAAACGCTTGGATGGCAACTTACGGGGACATGGTAACGCTCTTGTTGTGCTTTTTTGTTATCATGTTCAGCCCGGACGATATTCAAATTACGCGTTTGCAGGAAGTGGCGGTACACTTCCAGCAGGGCGGCGGTTTGCGTCCTGGCGGAAACACGGCTTCTCCCGGCCGCATGGCCGACTTGGGCAACAGGATTACTGCCCTGCCGGCTATGGAACGGGGTTTTGCAATGGGTACGGCCGTGCGTCGCGCCACTTCCGTTTTCGCCCCGGAAATCCGCTCAGAAATTATCAAGGTTACCCACGACGAGCGCGGCTTGGTTATTACCCTTGCCTCGGACGCTTTTTTCGAGCCGGCTAGTTCAAGGATCAATCTCGAAGAAACTCGCGGTATTTTGCTGCGTCTTGGCACCTTCCTTGCCAGCAGCGAGCTTCAAGGCAGGAATTTTAGGATAGAAGGCCACGCCGACTCTGTCCCCGTTGACCCTTTAGGCCCTTGGGACGACAATTGGCATCTTTCCGCAGAGCGTTCCCGGTCTGTGCTTCGCTATCTTACCAATCTTGGTGTGGACGAGCGTCGTTTCCAGATTGCCGGTTTTTCGGACACTAGGCCTGTTGCCACAAACGCCACTCCGGAGGGTCGCGCTCTTAACCGCCGTGTAGACATTATCATTCTAGACGACGGGCACTTGTAAGCCACCGGTTATCGGCCAGCGGGCACTATCACCCGCTGGCCTTCCCGCCGGCTCTCTACCGATAAAAAAAATCCATAATTTTTTGCGAAAAAGCCTCTTGGACTAATGCAGGCTGTATATGCACGCCATATATATATGTATGCGCCTGCCGCGTTGGCGGTTGCCGGCTGGCGGACAGGCCATGTATAATACATATAGGAGATCGATCATGCAAGAAGAATCTACGGTGCAAGCCACCCCCATTGCCCCCGGCGCAATGCCAGACACAACGCCTTTCACCAAAATCTGGGCGATTTTGGAAAAAACCAGCGAGGAGGAAAGAAGGTTCCGAAAGAGGTATCGGAGAGACCAAGAGGAATTCCAAAAAAGATTCGAACAGCGAATGGAAACCCTCGATGTCGCCATAGAAAAAAGGCGACAGGAGCTTGACGAGGCCATCGAAAAAAGACAGAAAGAACTTGACGAAGCCATCGAAAAAAGGCAGAAAGAGTTCAACACAAGGATTGGACACATGGAGAATCTTTTTGGGAATATTTCCGAGGGGATGCTTGCGCCGAAACTCGAAGAAAGGTTTTTGGATTTTGGCTTGGAATTGTCCATGCTTGGCCGGAATATGAATTTCAAAAAGGGCAGAAAGGTCTTGTTTGAAGTAGACGCGCTTTTGGAAAATGACGATCAAGTTATGCTTGTGGAAATTAAAACCAAGCTTACCGAGGAGCGGATAAACAAGCACATAGAGCGGCTGGAAAAAATGCGCGAATACCTGAACAGAAGGGGCGACAAGCGGGTAATTTTAGGCGCGGTTGCCGGCGTTATAGTGCCGGAAGAAGTGAAGCCGGATGCGCTAAACGCCGGCTTGTTCCTGATCGAGCCGTCCGGGGATGATCTTAAGATGACCGCCCCTCAAGATCGCCCACGGGAATGGTAGCGGGGGAGTCCGTTGAAAAAAATCTGCAAAAAAATCCCTTGGGACTAATGCAGGCTGTATATGCACGCCATATATATTGTATGTGCCTGCCGCGCTGGCGGTTGCCGGCTGGCGGGCAGGCCATGTATAATACATATAGGAGATTGACCATGCAAGAAGAAGTTGCGGCTCAAGCTGCAAAAATTGCAAACGGCATATCGCCCGCCGCTGAAATTTGGGCGATTTTGAAGGAAACCAGCGAAGAAAGAAAAAGGGATCGAGAAGAATTCGCCCAGCGAATGAAAGCTCTTGAAGAGGCCATCGAAAAAAGGCAGAAAGAGCTGTTGAAAATCAGTTAAAATGAGCCTTTTTACTTAAAAACCAGTTAAAATGAGCCCTATGTTTTTGCTCCCCCAAACCATGATTATTCATGGCAGAAAAACACAAGAAAGGACAAGAAAAGCTCCGTGGAAAAATCATGGAAATGGTAAAGCGCGGGCTTAAGACGCTCAAGGCGGCGTCATTGGAGCTTGGCATAAGCTACAGCCAGGCAAAACGGATTTACAAACGCTATTCAGCAGGCGGGGATAAAGCGCTTGTACATGGCAGCATGGGAAAACCGTCTAATAACAAAACCGATGAAACAACCGTTTCAAGGGCGGTGGAATTGTACCGAGAAAAATATGACGACTTCGGGCCGACACTGGCGCAAGAAACGCTTGCCG
>JGI24700J35501_10930755_pt1 | contig 21914 bp, 16 predicted proteins | sample TergutTh196P1_FD_35501 | JGI IMG/M metagenome (IMG submission 35501)
AAATACCCGTTTTCGGTGGCGTATTTGTCCATAGCGGCAATTGTGGCAGGCTCGTCATCATACGAGCCGATATGCATGGCTTGAACGCAAAGCCCCTCGGCGATTTTTTCGAGCCGTGCTTTCGATGTGTCGAGGTTCGGCTTTTTCTTGGCGAGAGCGGCCTTGGCAGTTTCAAAAACCTCCTCGGCCACAAAATCCGGCTGACGGATAAGTGCAGTCCATTCAAATTTACCCTTATCAAATATTGGTTTGTCACCACCCTTAAAGGCATCGTTAGAAATGCTCCAAAACCCCTCCAACGGCAGGACAACGTATTCCAAGACAGCCTTATTCCCCATCTTGATGGTATACGATAGGCCATATAACGCCTCAATGGCGGCGGCATATTCCGCGCTTGTATTCGGGTCGCCTTTGCCATCTATGGAGATAAAAATCATCTCAGGCACATCAATAATTGACGGCGTGGTTTTCGGCTTATAGAGTTCCTTATCGGTTTTCTTGTAGTCAATCGGCATGTTTCCGTCTCCTTAACTTAGGCTTAATCTAGCCTATCACAAACCATTTACAACATTATTGATCAATGGCTCTCACGCTTTGCTCTCCCAAAAATTGGCTCAAATGTGTCATATTAATATGTTTTATGAGAGACCAATTTTGTAATGGTTCATTTTGGTGGCGGTTATACATAGCCTCTAAACTCCACAAAATATTTCTCCTCATATTTTGATCATCGGTGCTTTCGTAAATAAGAATCAAATCGCGAGCACTGTCTATAGTCAAAAAATGGCTATGCTCGTCAAATACATATTCTCTACTTTCGCTAAAATGCCACAAGGTGTTCAGCCTGGCAGATACAAAGGCGGTAGATGTAACATTGGCAACAACAAAAAACACCAAACCAACCACCAAATAAAACCTAATAATATTGAAGTTGGGTTTAAAAAGTGCGTATGCAGTAGCAAGCAAAAAAACTGATTCCATCGCCAAAAATGTTACAACCATCATCCTTAACGGGGTATATCCAAAAACATCTATATAAAGGTTCATACGATAGAATGACGAAGCTATTAATATTCCCGTAAAAATCACCAATAACAATAGCATGAATCTAACAATTTTATTTATAGCCCCAAAATATTTAACGAAAAATATCAGCACAGAAAAGTTTATTATCGTTATAAATAGTAGCTGAAAAAATCCCTCTCTTGCATATTCTGCATAAACTACTCCGGGCGGAAGCGTGTTTATACCTCCGGTAAAAAGAAAAGCAAGCTGTATGTAACAAAACACTACAAACAAAACATTGAGCACAGAGAGGAAAGACACAGAAATAATTTGGTCTATATTTCCGGCTTTTATCTCTTTAAAGTCTGTTTCCATATATTTTGCCTTGTGCAAAAAACCCATAAAATATAGGGCGGCAATAAATACAACGACTATCCTCCAAAGAAATCTAACAAAATTAAATTCTATATTCTCTAAAAGGTTCATGGTTAATGCAAAAAATACCTGATCACCACTTAACATAAGTATAAAAATAACACCCCCAATGGGTATTGCCAAACAGATCCCAAAAACAATGCGTACAACAGTGCTATTTTTTGTTATTTTAAAGGTTTTCATGGTGCGAGATTGTAATGCAAAACCAGCCGTAATATCACTAAAGATTAGATTGAGTATTTTTTGCCAATAGCTAAGGTTTTCGTATAGACTTTTTTCATTTCTTGTTGCTCCGAGTGTGATGAATGCAAAGAGCATAAAAACAACAATTGCATTGAAATAATGAAAAATAGCCAAGTTAAATATTGCGTTAAAGGCAGCTATAACAATAATGGGCAGCCCCCACAAAAAAGCCTTTGGGTTTACGAGCCACCCCAAATTTTTTAGGCATATAAAAAGGCATCCCAATGTAATTATGGAAAACACAAAAAATGACAGTTGAGGATGAATATCCCAGCCTGCAAATGCTGTGCTGTATGCAATGGCTACCAAAACAGAAAAAGCAGTAAGAACGTTGGCGTTTTTGTCCGAAAAGTTATCGGTCCAATACACTTTCGTTTTTTTTGTTTGTGATTCTAGCAATTCAGCGGAATTATCTCCGTTATCTTCGTGAGATGTACAGCCGCTTTCTTTATTTTTCATTATACTTTCCATCATGTGCCTCCATTATTTAGTGATTATTTCATAATTTTCAAATAAACTAAAAACCATTTCGCTCTAAAACTCTTATTATTTTGCCACCCATAGGCAGATAGCGTAGCTCGGCTTTTGTTAACCCACCCAATATTACCATAATTCCGAAATAGGTAACAATGCTTGCCAATATAGCAATAAACAGAGATATAGCGTTGCTGGAAATAGCAAGAAATACGGTGTTGTATATTACATAGCACATTAAGCCCATAATAGTCGCCGCCAATATAGGTTTAACAAAAATACCCATTATGTCCATTTTTGATTTTGCTACTTTATATGCTGTAGCCAAATTTATTGAACTTGCGATAAAATAACACACTGTTGTGCTAATAACGGCTCCAGTAACGTTTATATGCGGTATTGGTATTAGTAAAAAATTTAGTAATATTTTTACTGTAGCTCCAAACAATGCGGCAATCAACGGAACTTTTAACATATTAAAACCGTATAATATCCCCGTTGCCACTTGGTTAATCGCCAAAAATAAAATGCTGACCGCCCCCACCTGAAGCAATATCCCCCCTTCCGGATGGTGAGGAAACAAAAACAAAAGAATTTGGTATGCCATTACACCAACACCCATTGCCGCAGGAGCGCAGATAAGCATTGTGAAACGCAGAGCCATATTAATTTTGTTATGAGTATCATGCAAATCGCCCAGTGTCACAGATTTTGTAATGCTAGGGATAAGTGCCATAGCAATGGCGGTCGCAATTGCTACGGGAAGAGTGGTAATTACCACATATTTACCAATTAGCTGTCCGAAAAGCTCTTGGGATTCCATGTAGCTAAAACCTATATCCACCAAAATATTTACAACCATGTAAACATCTATAATATTTGTAATAGAAAAAATGGCTGTTCCGGCAACTATAGGAAATGCAGTGGAAACAAGCTCTATTGCAATTTTGTGAGCCGGTTCCGGTTTTTCTGTACGCCTATACTTTCTTATTGTTTTGGAGCGTCTTCTCCTGTCTATGTTGTATACAAAAACCATAAAAAATAAGCCGAAAACTGCACCAATACCGCTGGCGGCAGTACCTCCTGCGGCAGCTATTGCAATACCCTCATCTATCAAAATAAAAACAAGGATAACACTAAAAACAGCGTTCAAAATTTGTTCAACCAACTGGGACACTGCCGTGGGCAAACTATTGCCAAGCCCCTGAAAATAACCTCTGTAAACGCTCATTATAGATACAATAAATACGGTTGGAGCAAGAACCTGCAAGCTATAAAAAACATGTTGGCTGGACAAAAGAGCTGCCAAAGCATTTGCTCCAAAAAACATAGCGAACATGCCAAAAAAGCCCAAAGAACCTGTAACAAGCAATGCAACATTTAGCACCTTTAGTGCATTTTTGGGTTGTTTCATAGCTATGCGATGGCTAACCATCTTCGATATTGCAGCCGGCATCCCGGCAGATGACATAACAAAAAAGAACATGTACAAACTGTATGCTTGCCCATACACGCTTGTACCTGCATCTCCTAAAATGTTTTGCATTGGTATGCGGTACAAAAACCCCATTACCCTTGCTAAAAGCCCGGCAGTGGCCAGTATGGTCGCCTGCATTAAAAAATGTGACTGTGACTGTCTTTCCCGCATAACCTACTCGTTTCTTGTTTTTTACTATAGCAACTCCGCTTGAATCACAAAAGTTAATTTGCTTTCCTCAATTCAGCACTTTGTGATTTTCAAAGTTGGGGCAACCGTTAAGGAAAGTGCTATAATTGGGAACACGTTCTAAAATGCTATAACAGGTATTAATCCAATAATAAATCCTAATACGCCTCCCAACGCCATTATCAAATGCAGCTCCCGTCTTATTACGGACAGTACCAATTCTTCAGCCTCTTCCGGTTTAAAGGCATTTACCCTATCCTCTATTGTTGCCTTTATATCGATATGCTTAACAACTTGCTCGGCAGCTATCTCAAAAGCTACTATAACAGGTGCTTTGCTAGTGCGGCTATCGCAAAATTTGTCTATATTTTCGTCTATCTTGTCTGCTATTGCAAGTAAATTAGATTCGTCTGAAAGATATTCTATCACCTTCTCTTTCATGTTTAAATATATTTTTTCGGAACTTAAAAAAACGCCAACAAACCTACCCACGTGTTCCTTTATTAAATTATTTATAATAATAGGCCCTTCTTTGTCTAGGGGTGGGTATTCAAACGTTTGCAAATATGCGGATACTTTAGGTATGTTTTCGCGAATTGCTTTTTTTACCTCTGTAGCCCCTTTTGATATAAATGGCGAGCTTATTAGTTTTTCTGTTAATAGCCCGGGCGTAAGTATATGGTCGCCCACAACATTTGCTAACTTTTTTGCAAGCCGTTCCCGCCCTTTCGGAATAATTCCGGGAGTAAAAGGTATCTTGACACCAAATACAAATATTGCCCTATGTGGCCTAAAAAGCATCCTAACCGCTATAAAATTAGTGCAATATCCAATAATAGCACCTAGTATTGGTGTCACTAGCATTGTTAAATCCATAAATTTCTCCTTTAGTATCCACGGATTGAAAAGACGTTTGCTACAAAATATGTTTAGCTATTTTTTCACGCAACAACTCTCCCTTAAAAGGTTTTGCAACATAATCACAGGCTCCCATACCAAGTGCTGCGGTTATTCTGTCCACAGTTGTGTCGCCGGTCAAAAATATTATGGGAGTATCTTTGTGTTGCTCAAATTCACGTATTATTGGGATAAGGTCAAACCCTGTCAGCTCGGGCATTTTGTAATCCAACAGAAACAAGTTGGGAGTAACTTTTTGCAGAAGTTCACTAAGTTTTTCCGGTTTTGACAGTGTATACACTTTATATGTATTTTGCAAAACAGTATGAAGCGCCTTTAGTATGTCGGGAGAATCGTCCACAGCAAGAATAATTAGCTTTTCTTCCTCTCTTTTGTCGTCTTTATCATCTTTGTCGTGAAATCCAACAAAAGGAGCGTTTTTGTGAACTCCCTTTTTAGAATCTTCCTCCGATTTATTTAAATGTTTCTCCACACATTCAATAAAATCCGGGTTGCGAAATGGTTTTGTTATATAGTCAACAGCTCCAAGCCCAAACCCTTTTACTGCGTTTTCCACAGCATATGAACCCGTCAAAAAGATAACCGGAATGTCTGCGAAGCGTTCATCGGCTTTTAGGCGTTTCAAAACTTCAAAACCGTCTGTGTCGGGCATTTTTATATCCAACAAAAACAAGTCCGGGGTAATTTTTTCTAATGCTTCGAACAATTTTTCGGCAGAAGGAAGAGGGTATACTTCGTAAGTAGGTCTAAGAAGTTCCTTTCCCATTTGCAGTACGGCGTTGTTATCATCAACCATCATTATTTTTTTACGAGTATTTTTCATTCTAAATTCTCCTTAATGGCTATCTCGCCTAATTTTGAAATTTTCAAAATAAAACAAAATAAAACAAGATAAAATAAAATCAAGCAAAATAACTTCCTTAATTTTTTGACAGCCTTTGGGCAATTTCGTCAAAGTTTACCAACTCAACATTTTTTTGCAACCAATCCACAAGCCCATGGTCGTTGTCGTATTGAAAACCAGTTATTTCGTTCATCAGCAAATCTACCTGACCCATATCAAACATGTTGCAGGCAATGGCGAGCCGCTCCAACAAAACGGTATCCGGGTGGCTCTTTATTGGTTTTTGGCTTTTGTTTGTGGCATCGTTAATTATTGCGTCAATATCACAAACCAACTGCCTTGCAATCTTAACAAATGGTGGGGTGTGTTGGCTTATATGGGCAATATCCTGCATTTTGGCTGCGTTCTCAAGATCTGCCGCCAAATGACCCAATGGATTGGCAAAAATGCCGTAGCTTGAACCTTTTACGCTATGCGTGGCTATTTCGTAACTGCTCATATCGGCTTTGTTTATAGTTTTGTCTGTGGTTAGTGTTTCAATTTCAGCTATAAGTTTACGCATGTTGGCTGTGTAAGAACCTAATATGTTTATATAAGGTTCTCCAAACTGCTCAAGCCCTTTTGCAATATCAAGACCTGGCACATTTTTCCCAAAAAGAGGTGATTTGGTTGGATCCATGGTGCTGTCATAACCAAAAGTTTGCTTTTTTTCTCTTTCAATCCTTGCGGCTTCGATAATGTCCATCGGTTGTTTATCCCGTATAAATTTATTAAGCACGGCGTTTAGCAAGCGCATATCAATTGGTTTAGAAATAAAATCGTTAAAGCCGTTTTCGAGAAAAATATCTAGCTGACCCACAACTGCATTAGCAGTAAGAGCTACGATTGGATAACTGTAGCCTAGGGCTCGTATCTGTTGCGTTGTTTCAACCCCATCCATTTTTGGCATCATGTGATCCATAAATATTACGTCATAAATATTTCCGTTCCTGATTTTTTCTATGGCGGAAAATCCGCTGTTAACCGAATCTACTTGCAAATCATATAAAGCCAAAAGCCCTTTTGCCACATGTATATTTGTGTCTACATCGTCTACAACCAAAACACTACCGTAAGGCATGGGGTCGCGAGCAATTTGCATTCTTTTCATGTGCGTTTTACCACCCATGCTAAAGTTGCGCAGGTTTTCGGAAGTATCTCGTCCCAGTGCAGGGGAATCCACAAGACCTTGAGGTATACGCACAACAAAAACGGAGCCCACACCAAGCTCGCTCGTAACTTCTATTTTACCACTCATTAGTTTTATTAAATTGTTTGTTATGCTCATTCCAAGACCGGTTCCTTCTGTCAGGCGGTTAGCTTCTTGATTAAATTGAGAATATTCGTCAAAAAGCTGTGTTATCTGCTCTTTTGTCATGCCTTGACCTGTATCCTCCACTTGTATAACAAGTGTTGTGTTGCTGCTTGTGTTTGCACCGGGTTCTTCCGAAAGAGAAAGGTTAACTCTACCCCTTTCCGAATATTTAAAGGCGTTAGACAACAAATTGTTCAAAATTTGCTTTATGCGCAGCTCATCTCCAAAAAGATACGCCGGTATAGTTTCATCAACATTTAATCCAAAACTTATGGGCTTGCTTCCGATTCGCATCATGTTCAGGTTAGCCACATCATTTACCAGATTCTCTACGGAATATTTGCCGGGCATCAACTCCATTTTGCCTGCCTCTATTTTGGAAAGATCCAGTATATCGTTAATAATATTCATTAACATATCGCCGGAAATAAATATTTTTTCAAATGCCGCCCTTGTTTTTAGGGGAAGGCTTTCGTTCATGAGTTCAATTTCTGCAATGCCCAAAATAGCGTTCATGGGGGTACGTATTTCGTGACTCATAGTGCTTAAAAAAGAGCTTTTTGCTTTGTTGGCTTCCTCTGCTTCTATTCGTCTGTCATGAGCTTCGTTTATCAAATTTTTCATTTCGGTTATGTCTAGCTGTGAACCCACAACCCTAGCAGGGCGACCGTGTTCATCTCTTATGGTTGTACCCATAGTTTTATAATATGAATATGTACCGTCTTTTTTCATCATACGGTATTCCACATCCAGTCCCACTTGCCCTGTTGTGTCTGACAAGTGTGCTTGCACAGCACCAAAAACCTTTTCTTTGTCATCCGGATGTATACGGCTGCTCCAACTGCCCAGCAGATTAGGAAAATCTTCTTCGTTTTCAAAGCCCAGAAGCTGCCGAAAATCCTCTGACCAAATAAATATATGATCAGGGTCAAAAGGGTCTTCCTTTAAAAACTCCGTATCCCAAAGCCCAATTTTTGTGGCTTTTACTACCATCTGTAGCTTTGTAAGCTGTATTTCGTTCTGAAGCAAAAGTTTCTTTTTTTCTTCCAAATCTTTTTTTATTATCTTGTTTAAAATTTCAATTTCCTCTATGCGGCTGTTTAGCGTATTATCGCAAGTGCATGTTTTGCAGTGAACATCAAAAGCCCCTTCTGTTTGCGTAGTCACCTCTTTTTTGTGCATAACATAGCCTTCCTTTTTGTAATAGTGGGAACATGCCCTAAAACTTCATTTTTCGGCATTTTTAGCGTTTAAATATAAACATTATTTCAGAAAATGAAGTTTTGTGCGGTTTACAGCAGTAAAATCCTTTTGGAAACGTACCCTTTCTCAAAAGGATTTGATTATAATTGCTATATTATATCATATCTACAGAACAAAAATCAACTAAAAATTAAAGCAGGGTATAACAAAAAAATTGACGCACTCCACTAGGACACTCGGACATTTTTCCCTTGTCTCGTTACTGAACATAATATATAATGGAGTTATCTTTCCAATTCATAAGATTTTTTAGATTTTTTTCTGTTTTTTATATTTTTTCTAATATAAAGTATCACATAGAGTCACACATAGGGTGTGACATAGAGAGTGACATAGAGAGTTTCAAAGTTCGCATTAGAATAATATTTTGCATATAGGCAACAAAATGATGAAGAGGTATCGCAGCCGCTGAAATTTAAAAAACAGCATTGATTAATGCTCTACTAGATAAACAAAAAGCCCAGCGAGAACAGCTTCAAGGTTCTACTCGCTAGGCCTTTGTGTTTTGCTGTTTATAGAAATTCCGCTTAGTACAGCCCTTTTTTTAAATATTACTAAGCGGAGTTGCTTCCTTGATTCAGCAGTTCCAAAAAATTATAAGGACAATGAAATACGGAACTGCTACAATTAGGTTAAGTCATTTGCACTCGGCTTTTCAGTTCAGCAAGACGGGCTTCTGTAACCCCCGCATTCTTGCACATAGCTTCAATGGCTTGAAGGGGAACGCTATTTTGAAGAGCCGTGATTATCATTTCTTCTTTGGCTCTCTGTTCGCATTTTCGCTCATACCACTCAACAACCTTCCGAAAATCCTCAAGATTCCACCTATTGTCCAGAGTATCATTAACAAGCTCGTTAGGAGCTGCGGCTTTTTTTACTTCTCCTGCTAATTCCAATGCGATAGGGTTGGTTATAGCTTGCATTTTAATCTCCTCCTCATGCTCTTTTATTTTGGCTTTAAAAATACAGCACAAATCCCAGAGGGAATGGTATCCCTTTGGCAAATCCACCTTTTTGAAGTTTGCGGTTTTGGTCTAACTTGAAAGGGTTTTGTCTGTTGTCCCTCTCCTACATTTAATGCTCCTAATTTCATTATAGCAGATATGGGGTTATATAGCAATTCCGTTTGTACAGTCCTTTTTAAATATTACCAGATTGAAATTTAAGAAAATATTGGGGTTTGCCAATAAAGCAATCTCGTACTTTGCAGACATCAAAATGTTCACGCATTTGGCGTGGCCAAAATCGAAATTAGTATTGACATATCTACAAAAATCATACTATAATTAACAAAATAATAAATAATTAATCAATAAAATTGCTTACTGTCGAAGTGACAAATAACAACGATAAAATAAACGGTAACGAATTTTATGGAGGGGATATGACGAATATTTTACCGCTTGATATTCAATTTTTAGCAAGTTTTGTTGTGCAAGTTATAAACATGGCTTTTTGGGTTTTTATTATAATATTTGCCGTGCGTGTTTATAGACTCGCTAAGATAAAATTAGAAGAATATCATGAAAAACGCTGATAGCGAAAGGAATGTTTATATTTATGAAAACAATAACAGCTTGTGAAGCACTGGAACACATAAAATCGGATATGGTAGTAGTGTCCGCAATGGCTGCGGCAGAACCAAAAGAAATGCTCAAAAATTTGCACAAAATAGCACACAAAGTGAAAAATGTGACAATAACCAACTGTTTACCAATAGAGGTAGGAGAATACCTTACAAACCCCGATTATAAAGATTCTTTTAATATAGAGGGTTGGTTTTATTCGGCAGCAATGCGGAAAGCGCATAAAAACGGCAATATATCTTTTATACCAAATCATCTTCATTTGGCAGGCATCAAACGTTTGCATCACAAAAAACCTCATATTTTTATCGGCACAGCCACTCCACCAAATAAACACGGTTACATGTCCCTTTCTCTTAGTAATGTATACGAAAAACGCATGATAGAACACGCTGAAACTGTTATACTTGAGATAAACCCAAACTATCCTCGCACCTTTGGAGATTTAGAGATACATGTGGACGACGTGGACTATGCAATAGAAACAGGCCATCCCGTGCCGGAGTTGCCTGACACGCAACCAACAGAAAAAGATCTAAAAATAGGCGGTTACATAGCAAAAATGATAAATGATGGGGATTGTATACAACTCGGTATTGGCGGAATACCAAACGCCGTTGCTGCTTCTTTGCTCACAAAAAAAGGGTTAGGTATACATACTGAAATGTTTACAACGGGACTAATGAAGTTGGTAAAGGCAGGAGCAGCCACCGGAAAACACAAACAAATAAACAAAAGCAAGCATGTGGCAGCCTTTGCCCTCGGAACAAGGGAGTTGTACGATTTTATAGACGATAACCCCTCTGTGCTGATAATGGACGGTAATTGGACAAATGATCCAAACACAATCGCCCAAAACCATAACCAAGTTTCCATTAACACCACATTAGAAATAGATTTGACAGGTCAGTGTGCATCTGAGTCTATAGGTTCTAAGCAATATAGCGGAACCGGTGGACAAACAGACACTGCAACGGGAGCACAACGCTCAAAAAACGGACGTTCTTTTATCGCGCTATACTCCACGGCAACAGTAAAAAATCAACAAAATGAACAAAATGAAATATCAAAAATAACACCCTTTTTAAAACGAGGCGCAATTGTTAGTTTATCTCGAAATGATGTTGATATGGTAGTTACGGAATATGGGGTGGCAGAGCTGCGCGGCACATCGCTAAAAGAACGTGCGACGGAGCTAATCTCCATAGCTCATCCAAAGTTTAAGGACAGTTTGTATCAGCAAGCAAAAGAAGAGGGTATAATAGTTTAAAGCAAAAGGAATGCCCATTAATCATGAAATTTAATGTAAAAACCCTCTATGTATACAAATTTATAAGCCAATGCTTACCAATCTACGCTTTTTACACAATTTTGTTTATAGAGCGGGGTAAATCCGTTTCGGATATTGCCCTGCTAATCGCTCTTTGGAGCTTATTTACCATAATATTCGAAATTCCGTCGGGGGTTTTGGCAGACAGATGGAACAGAAGAAATATGCTTGCTTGGTCGGCGGTGTTTCAGGGCTTGTGCTTTATTATTTGGTTCTTTTCACACACATTTTTTATGTTTGCACTTGGTTTTATTTTTTGGGGCATTTCCGGAGCCTTTGCATCCGGCACAGAGGAGGGATTGATATACGATAACTTAAAAAGTGACGGCAACGAGGAAAAATTTACTCAAATATACGGAAAAGCTCGGTTTTATGCGACTATAGGCACTGTTTTCGGGATTGGATCGGCAGGGGTTATTGCCACATTTGTTGCCATAGAAAATATTGCCCTAATATCTGCGGCAATCTGTTTTTTGAATGTAATATTCGCTTTACAAATACGCGAAAAAAATCTGTATTCGGAAGGGATAGACAGGAATGTCTCGAAATTTTTCGACACATTTAAAGAGGCAGGCATTTTTCTGAAAGAAACAAAAGTCGCTATAGTTTTTATTGTGTTTTTGGCACTTTTCGCTAACATTGGAGGTTTTTTAGATGAATTTGATGCTCTTATCATAAACGATTTTGGGCTTAGTCATATATGGGTAAGTGTTATACTTACGGTTCGGTTTGTTTTTGTTGCTTTTGGAGAGCTTGTTGCCCCGATTGTGCAAAGACGGGTTTCGTCTGTTAAAACCGTATTTCTTTTCAGTATGCTCGCATGTACTTTTTTGACTATTTTTTCTGTAATATGGGATTGGTACGCCATTTTGTTTTTTGGATTTTCCTTTATGATTATGGCAATTAACGAAATTTTGCTTGTGAATGCACTGCAAAACAAGATAAAAGAAGAGGGTAGAGCCACAGTAATGTCCTTTTATGGGATTGCGTTGGATATGGTTATGATATGCTTTGGGCTTGTGTATGGATTGCTGGCAGGGTTACTGCCGTTACAATACGTGTACTTAGTTATATCCATTTATGGCTTTGTTGGGGGAGCAATATTTTATATAGGACACAAGTTACGCACCATATAGCAAACGTCATTTAAAATCGATTCATACTGCACCGCAAATGACTGTGAGTAATTTGTCATTTGCGGCGTACTTCATTCGCCGGGTTAAATGGCGTTTGCTATAAAATCGGTTATAATTAAATAGAATGGCAAATATCTTTTGTTGCTTCGTATATTCCCTTGTATGCTTGATACAATTTTTTGTATTTTTCTACATTTTCCGGTATTGGCTCGTACTGCTGACCATATTCTACAAAAGCCGCAGCACATTCCGTTGCGTTTGTGAACCAGCCTGCTCCAACCGCAGCAAGCATTGCCGCTCCAAAACCGGGTCCTTGCTCTGTTTTTAAAGTAACGATTGGTGTATTAAAAATATCGGCTTGCATTTGTAACCACATTTTGTTTCTTGTGCCCCCACCAACAGAAACAATACTATCAAAACTTTTCCCCAACCATTCCATAAGAGATGCACAATCCTTTAAGGAAAATGTAATGCCTTCCAAAACTGCCTTTGTAAAATGCTTTTTTGTGTGGGTTGTGTCTACCCCAATAAAACTGCCCCTTATTCGACTGTCGGTGTGTGGTGTACGCTCTCCCACTATGTAAGGGCTAAAGAAAAGGGTAGAAGGAATATCTTCCAGACCTTGCAACAGGCTATCGTAGCTTTCTTCCGGGGCAAAGTTATCTTTAAACCAAGATAGGCTATGACCTGCACTAAGGGTAACGCCCATGGAGTAATAGGCATTTTCCGCTGCATGGTTAAAGTAGTGAATATGACCGTCATATCCCTTACCTTTTTCCTCGTATGCCAAAAACACACCGCTTGTGCCAATACTTATCATACCTTTTCCGGTTTGCACAATACCTGCCCCAACAGCTGCACAAGCGTTATCAGCACCTCCTGCAAAAACCGGCACATCTGTTTTAAAGCCTATTTCGTTTTTTATTGCAGGTAACAAATTGCCCACATACCCTGACGATGAGATAAGTGCCGGCAGTGACGGCAAAGGAATGTTAAATGCGTAAGCAATATCTCTGCTCCAGTTTTTTTCCAACACATCCAACATTAGTGTGCCGGCTGCGTCGCTATAGTCCATGTGTAGTGTACCGGTTAAAAAAAATCGCAAATAATCTTTTGGTAGTAAAATGTGGTACGTTTTTTTCCAAATTTCCGGTTCATTTTCCTGCACCCACAGTATCTTCGGTAAAGTGAAGCCTTCCAAAGCCTTGTTTTTAGTAACGTCGATAATTTTCGGGAACTTTTTAACTATAGTTTCACATTGTTTTGTTGTTCTAACGTCGTTCCACAGTATGGAATTACGCAAGGGTTTTTTATCCCTGTCTAAAAGTACAAGACTGTGCATTTGACCGGAAAAGCTAATGCCTTTCAGTTGCTCTGTAAAATCGCTCACCTCTTTTGCCATTTCTTTCATAACAGTCATTGCTGCACTACACCACAAGCTAGGGTCTTGTTCGCTATAGCCTGGGGCAGGTGTTAATATTGGGTAATCAGCACTTTTTGTGGCTACTACATTACCTTTTTCGTCTAACAATAGTCCCTTTGTGGAACTTGTCCCCAAATCTAAACCTAATACGTACATAAGCAGTACCTCCTATTTTTTACAAATATTATAGCATGAATCTGCATATTGTGCAAAAATTCCGTAAGGGATAAAGCATTTTTTATCTACATCTGTAAGTTTTAAAATACTTAAAGCAAGTTTTCGTATACGACAATATCGGATAAAAGCAGCTTATTACCGCCATAGAACGCTTGGCTCATGTTTTTTTGTATATTTTGATTTTTGTGTAGATAGCCTATAATCACGTTTGTGTCCATCACGTAATCCATTTTGCACCCTCATTTTCTAGCCAATCAGAATGCCGTGTTTCTTGGCTGCGTGGCGGAAAGTTTAACGGTTCATCGTCTGTTTGCGATAGATGTCCGTTCATTTCTTCTAGCCAGTTTGTTGCGGTGGGCAGGGCGGCGTTGTCCCTTGCAAGCCCCTCGTCTATGCAACGGTTGACAAAGCCATTTAGCGACTCTCCCCTCGCCGCCGCATGGGCTTTTAGGATGTCTTTTTGTCCTTTGTAGACTCTAATAGGTAGGTAATCATACACTTTTTTATTGTACCTATCTTTAACAGTAGGACTAGTGAAAGTTTTTCTCTTAGGTGTTTCAGTAGTCATAATTATTCCTCCTATAGCAAACGCACTTTGCTATAACATACTGATATAATATTACACAAATTATATCAGTATGTCAAACACAACTTTCGTACTTACCCACACAAAGCCACCGCTACTCCGGCGTCGCTCGAAATATGATATGTTATTAGAATGTGTGCAACTTTACCACAAACTGAATTTCCGTGACATACGTACATTTTTCTTGATTTTTAAACACACACATGATATAATACTTCAATGATTTAATGATTAAAGCCGCAAAATTTTAAAAAGGACCAAAATACATGGATGCCACCAAAGAAAAAGAGGAGAAAGATAAAAAAGAGGAAGAAGTTATTACCGAACCCATAGGTACAACACAAGAAGAAAACGTTACTGCCGAGCCTGTAGACCAAATAAAAGAGCTTAAAGACGAGATTGCACAGCTGCAAGAAACTAATGAAAAGTTGCTGTCAGAAAATCAAAATTTGAGCCAAAAAATAGCCATATTTGAAGATTTGCGAGACAAAAAAAACACTAGAGAAGAAAGGGAAAAACAAAAAAAAGAAAAATTTAAATTTTCGGTAATAGCAGCTTGTGTTACCCTGTGTTTTTTGGTGTTCTTATTTCTTTACAGAACGGAAATCGCAACAATCTTTGCCAATATTAACAACACCTATCACGAAAACCCATACACCCCCAACCCGGTAGACCCACAAGAAGCAGAAATGTATACAAATGACACAGATGATATAGATACAGACGCGGAAAGAAGTATAATGCCGATAGAAGAAATGGTGGTGGAAGAAATAGTAGAGGAAGAGTTAGAAGAAACAGAGCCACAGCCGGCTGCTTATGAGCTAACTGCCCAATTAGCTTATTTTGCTGAACAGTTCGGCGATACAGTTGCAATTTTTTACGAAAATTTAGAAACGGGGTTTACTTTTAGCCACGACGGAGACAGAGTGTTCTTTGCTGCAAGTGCCACAAAAGCTCCTTATGCGTTATATATTTTCCAAAAAGCAGAGCGAGGAGAAACAGATTTAGAAAGTATACACACTTTTACCTATGCTGATTTTTGGGAAGGCACCGGGGTTATACGGCATGTTTATAGTGAAGGAGCAGAGTTTAGCCAGCGACGGCTATTGTATCTTATGGTTGCACCTAGCGACAATATTGCAACCCGCATATTACGCCGCGCTCACGGTCTTGCCGGTTACAGGAACTTTATTGAAAGCATCGGCGGTAACCCGGGGTTTGTGCAAAATCTTACATATTCGCACCTTAGTGCAAACGAGTCCGGTATAATGTTACGGGAAATGTATAGATATATAAATTCCGGTGGCAGATATAGCCTACAGTTCAAACAAGATATGCTCGCCAACCGCTACCAATTTATCACATCTTCGTATCCTATTGCTAGCAAAAGCGGCTGGGCAGGCAACTTTGGCGGAGCATGGCACGATATAGGTATCATATTTGCACCCTCGCCGTATTCCCTTGCCCTTTTGTCCACAAGAGAGGGTAACGCAGCGGACAGACAAGTATACAACACCATATCCCAATTTATACAGGATTTTAATAACTATTGGTTTGTGGAAAGAGGTTGGCGACCGCCTCCAACCCCTCCCGTGCAGATTTATATTAATGAGATAACTGATTTGGATATAGCTTGGTAAAAATAAAGCACAAAGAGCATGTTTCCCTCGCTCTCTGTGCTGTTTTTTATGGTTTTGTAATATTATAATTCAAAAATGACTATCCGGACAACTCCCGCAGTGCCATTTTTATTATTTCTTCTGTATTGTTTGTAGTCTTGGATATTTTAGCCACTACCTGGTAAACCTCTGTTGCACTGTAACCCAGTGCCAGCAGAGCATCAGCCGCATCGTTTGTGCCTTGGGGCAGGGTCGGGGTTGGAGCGTTGCTATCGGCATTTGCCATTTTCGCAATTTTGTCTTTTAACTCCAACACTATCCGTTGGGCAGTTTTTGCACCGACCCCCGGTGCTTTTTGCAACTTTTTAACATCTCCGGTAACTATAGATACAGCAAGCCCCATGGAGCTGTCGCTATTCAAAAGCCCCAGTGCTACCTTGGGACCAATCCCGTTTACCGAGGTCAGCAACTCAAAAAAGTTTGTCTCCTGATAAGAGCTGAACCCATAAAGGGCTATTTTGTTTTCGCTCACACTCATGTAGGTATATAACTTTATTGTATCCCCAACATTCGTATTCTCAATAGTGGCAGTTGTTGCAAAAACATTGTATCCAACGCCCCCATCCGTCCCAACAACCAGGCTACTGCCTAGCATGGTATCCACTTTGCCTTCTATAAACGCTATCATACATTTAGCTTAGCCTAGTGCTTTAGCTTAAACTCTTCTACCATAGCTCTAAATGTTTCCGTTTGGGCAGAAAGCTCTTGGGTTACAGATGCACTCTCCTCTGCGGCAGCTGTATTGTTTTGGGTTACTTGGGATATTTGCGACACACTGGAGTTTATGTTGTTCATAGAGGTTAGCTGATCGTTGGAAGCCTGAGCAACCTCTGCTATTAGCTCGCTAATATTGTTAATTTGGTTAACAATTTGGTCTAACCCTTGGGCTGTTTTTGTTGCTATTTTGGAACCACTGGTGGTTTTTTCTATACTTGCTTCTATCAGAGCTGTAGTTTCTGCTGCAGCATCTTTGCTGCGTTGAGCCAAAGCTCGTACCTCTTCGGCAACAACGGCAAAACCACGGCCATGCTCACCGGCTCGGGCTGCCTCAACAGCGGCATTAAGAGCAAGCAAGTTTGTTTGGAAAGCTATATCGTCTATAACTTTTATTATTTTAGCAATATTTTCGCTAGATGCGTTTATTTCCTGCATAGAAACTAACATTTCTTTCATGTCTTTATTACCCACGTCTGCACTTTCCTTTGCAACGGTGGCTAAGCGATTTGTTTCTGTAGCATTTTCAGATGATTTTCTAACTTGCTCAAGCATACCACTCATAAGCTCGTTTAGGGCTTCAACAGAGCTGCTTTGCTCTGTGCTACCTTGGGCAAGGCTCATGCTAATATCGGATATATTAACAACACCGGTAGATATTTGCACAGAGCTGCTGTCAATCTCTTCTATTACCTGGTTAAGATTTTTGGTTATACCGTTAATACTGTCTTTTATCGAAGCAAAATCTCCTTCGTATTCTCGCACAATCTCTTGTGTCAGATCTTTGTTAGCAACACTACCAAGCACACTCTCCATTTCAGAAATGTAACTTGCCAGGCTGTCTACAGTTTTGTTTATGGCACTTTTTAAAGTAGAAAAGTCGCCTTTATAGTTTCCTTCTATACTAACATTAAGCTGACCACGGCTAAGATCGTTCATAACTTTGGAGCTTTCGGTAAGAGGAATACTGAAACTTTCAATAACGTTGTTAAGACCGTTTAATATGTTTCTCCAACCCCCTTCTTGAGTGCCGGCATCTATACGATAAGACAAATTACCGCTCTCTATTTGGGAAATCGCATCCATTACCTCTTTATATATACCTTTTAGCTTAGCTTGCAATTCGTCGGCAGCTTCGTTAAACACGATGCTTTCTCCGTGCATTTGTTTCATTTTTTCGTCAAAATTACCATCTGCATACTTTTTGGTTGTGTCAACCAACTGCATTGTGTCGTCTACCAACACTTCCAAAGCAATGTTCATACGGTTCACAACTTCCAAAAACTGACCTTGGTATCCTTTTTTCTCCAACCGTACGCTTAATGCACCGGCCTGTACCTCTTTTGCCAAATGCTGCATATCAGCAATAATCTCTGATAGTGTGTCTACTGTATCTGCAACAGAGTTAGACAGCTGCCCCATTTCGCTACGATCGTTGCTACGCAGTTCCACATCAAAGTCGCCTGCGGCAACAGTAGATACAGCCGCAACAACTCTATCTATTGGTCGTATTGTGGCACGTGTTATCCAAATAGCCACAACAAAAACTAAAATAAACATGGTTAAAACTGCACCAAATATAAGCAGTATTATATAGTTTGCAAAAGTACTTGTGCCGGTTACAGAATTTTCTGTAGTGAGAGAAGATGTGTTATACATTGCAGCCAGCCTTACACTGATTTCAGCAGAGATCGCTCGCCATTCTTCCATGTGTTGGTTAACGGTAGCTACGTCATCCACAAACAAGGCGTTCATGACTATCAAAGCAATGCGGCGGTATTCCGTTACCAATGCAACATAAGACTCAAATTCGGCTCTAAACGCAATGATCTCTTGTGCAGATAAAATTGTATCTGTTTCAAGCCCGGCAAAATAGCTAGCTATAATAGTGTCTTCCAAATCCATTGCAGGTTGGGCACGGTCAATCATGTCTTGGATATATGCGATATTGCCCGAGTTGTAAGTTCCCCGCATAAAAAGGCCGTCCATTTGGTAATGTGCACTGGAAAGCTGCCCTGTATAACGTAACCGTTGAACAGGCCCGCTCAGCAAACCCTCGTACTGGGTAGAAACAGTGTAAAGGCTCATAATAGAGGTGACACCTGCCGCAACTGTTAAAGCCAAAACCACACCAAAAGCAAAAAAGATTTTGGATTTTATTGTGCTAAATATTTTCATTAGATAAAACCTCCTTAAAATATTCTATCAAAATGGTTTGTTATGTAGCAATTCCCAGTTTGTTATTGAGGGAATTGCTCATATAGTCGTTTTTAAAAAAGTCAATGCACATCAGGCTTCTCAGGTTATAAGCCAAAGGCGATCGCCCGGCAAAACCCAAAAAGGCTATCCTTAACTTGGCACTTGTGTGTACTTTCAAAACCATGTTCATTTTAAAAGCTAAAAATGTTTCGAGGGAGTGCTCTCGTCGCTATCAATTTATCTTGATTGATTTAAATCTAAGTTAAATCTAGATAAATCGACTCCAATGCTTACTGACTACAAACACATTATAACACAAGAACATATCTAAGGCAATTTTTTGTCAATTTTTTTTATATTTCTTTATCTTTTTTATGGTTATACATAGCGAATTGACTTTTTTCTGTCAAGTATGAACTCGAAAAAGTCAATTCACTTCTCTAAATTCAGTGTTTTCAATGTCTCAGTTTAAACTCCGAAACCATGCTGCGGAAAGTGTCTGTTTGTGCGTTTAGCTCTTCCGTTACACTGGCACAATCTTCCGCAGACGCTGCATTTGCGTGAGTTACTTGAGATATTTGTGATATACTCTTTTCTAACTCATCCAAACTGCTTGCCTGTTCGCTACTAGCTTGAAAAACAACTGTTATCCGTTCAGATATATCATTTATTTGCGATACAATCTGACTCAACGCTGCTGCCGTTTTTTCAGCAGTAGCACTACCTTCCTGTGCCTTACTTATAGATGTTTCGATTAGTGTGGTTGTTTCGGTTGCTGCGTTGTTACAACGCGTAGCAAGAGCCCGCACCTCCTCGGCCACAATGGCAAAACCGCGCCCGTTTTCACCTGCCCTGGCAGCTTCCACAGCAGCATTCAGAGCAAGCAAGTTTGTTTGGAAAGCAATATCGCTTATAACTTTGATTATTTTGGCAATATCTTCGCTTGCACGGCTAATCTCTTCCATAGAGCTTAACATAACCGTCATCTCTGCGTTACCGGTGTGTGCGCTTGCTTTTGCTTGAGATGTCAGAGCATCTGTAACCTTTGCATTCTCTGCTGTAGCATTAATCTGATCCAACATTGTTGAAATCAAGGTGTTAAATGCGTCCACAGCCATGCTCTGCTCTCGGCTTCCTTGAGCAAGACCCATACTTATATCGGTTATATGGTTAACCCCAACAGATATTTGTACAGTAGATGCGTCTATTTCTTGTATTATTTGGTTAAAGTTGCTAGTAATGCCATTTATAGAGGTTTTTATGGCAGAAAAATCTCCCACATAATCCCTGGATATTTCTGTTGTCAAGTCTTTTTTTGACATTGCTCCAAGGTTGGCGCTTACTTCATCTATGTAGCTATTTATAAATTGTACGGTTCTGTTAATAGAGTTCTTAATGTTGGAAAAATCTCCTTTGTATTCGCCCTCTACCGAAACCCTCAAGTTACCTTTGCTAATTTCTTCGAGAACCTGTGTACATTCGGCAAGAGGTGTTACGAAGGCTTCCAAAACACCGTTCAACCCATTAATAAGAGATGCCCACCCACCTTTGTGGCGAGAGGAATCTATTCTAAAGGAAAGGTTACCTTTTTGAGCTTCCATGATTATGGAAGATATGTCTGCATCTATATTTCTCAGTTCCATCTGCATTTTCTCTGCAACTTGATTAAATAGTACACTGTCACCACCAAGAGGTTTGAGTGTAGCATCAAAATCGCCCTCTGCATATTCCTTGAACACATTTAGCAGATCAATGTTGTCAACTACCAGTATATGTATAGAATTGTTTATGGCATCTACCGCCTTTAAGTAGTCGCCTATATATTTGTCAGTTTGGATACGCATGTACAAATTACCTGCAATCGTTTCTTTTTCAATGTATGCAAGGTCATCCAACAAGTTAGAGAGAGGTTCTATCATGTCGGCTATTGTGTTAGACAGCCTACTTATTTCGTCTTTGTTGTTGTTACGCATAGACACATTAAAATCACCTTCCGCAATTTTTTTAGCTTCTCCGGACAAGTGTCGTATAGTTCTAAGAATACCTATTGTGGTTATGCTTGCAAAAAGAAGACCCAAAACTGTAGCAGCGAGGATAAGGAACGCAATAAGTAACCCCCCTAAGTCAGTATCTGCGGATAATTGTGCAACAGCAGTGTCAACCCTGTCGTCACCCACCGTAATCATGGTGTTTGCATACTCTTCCATGTAGTCGCCCAATTGTGAGGCATGAGCAAGGATAGACTGCACACCTGCGTCATTTCCTTCGATAGTATATGCCAAAAGAGCTGTAGCATATTCCATGTATTCGTTAAAAATGTCCATTAGATCATGCATGGCTTGATCCAAGGTTTCCCTTTCTTGTGGTGTTAGCGAAAGGTCATTGTCAAAGTTGTGAAGCCAGGCTTCTCCCAAAGCCTCCTTTGCAAGTGCCTCTTGATGGATATCTTCTTGTATTCCGGAAATAAAGTCTACGTCATCCAAGTTACCTAGGACCACCAACCGCATATTTCCTCGTATAGAATGTAAATAAGTGTTCATTTCATGGACTATGGCGGTTCGTGTCATGCCACCATAAATGATAGCGTACAACTGATCAATGCTGTTGTTAAGAATGTTGAGCGAAAATAGACCAAGCCCTACTGTTAATATTACCATTACAGTAAAAGATGTAATTAACCTGCCTCGTATCGTACTAAAAAATGTCATTGCCAAAATCCTCCTTGATTGCTTAATTAAGTCAAAAAAGTGTGTTGATTAACTCAAAAATTGTCTTGATTAACCTGAAACTTATCTTGATTAACTCAAAAATTGTAAAAAAGTCACAAAACCTATAAAAAAATACTGTACATCATGTACCATTATACCCCCCCCCCCCCCCCC
>JGI24700J35501_10930754_pt1 | contig 21900 bp, 16 predicted proteins | sample TergutTh196P1_FD_35501 | JGI IMG/M metagenome (IMG submission 35501)
GTGGGCGAATTTGAAAAACTGGCTGCGGCTTAACGCCAAAAAACACGGGAGCATCGGAGAAGCTGTAGCAGCCTATTTTAAAACGTATTAGCTATATTTAGCGAGCGAAGCAATGTCGGCAGGGTTTTCTCCCCGGATAACGACTCAAAAAGCAAAACTCCGTGCCCCCGTGTGAAACCTTGGCAGAAGCGGCCGGCCGGGCGACGCGGCGCGCTTAGTGCGAAGGCGCTTTGTGAGAGCCGGCCATCTCCTTCGCTATCGATTGCGGAATGAAAGCCATAGCCCCGCCGAACTGACTGACAGCCGCATGGCAGACCTCGACAGATTTCTGACCCTCGGGAACCCATTTTAATGCGACACCGCTTTTGCTAACCGCCGCAAGACAGACCTCCGCGCTTTTAAGAGCATCCGGCACCCATTTTAACGCCCAGCCATTTTGCGACACCGCCTCAAGACAGAAATCGGCCGTTTTAAGATGCTCCGGCACAATTTCAAGCGCACCACCGTTTTGCACCACAGCCGAAAGACAAAGATCGTGGTTTTTCATGTCTTCCGGCACCAGTTGCAGCGCCCAGGAATCCTTCGCCACCGCCTCCCTGTACTGCTCGGCCGCCTCGCCGCGCAGTACATCGGTTCTAAAGTCATCCGAAAGCCATTTTAAGGCCCAGCCATTCTGCTTGATAGCCGCAAGACAAAGCTCAGGCGTTCTAGACTTGTCCGGCACATTCTCAATAACCCAGCCATTCTGCTCAACCGCCGCAAGATAAAGCTCGGCAGACTTAAACTTGCCAGGCACAAAACGCAAAGCCGCCAGCGCGTCATCCTTCACCGCGGCAAGACACATACCGGCCGTTTTGTATTTTTCCGGAACGAACTCAAGCACCCAGCCGCACTTCTCGACGGCGGCAACCCAGAATTCCGCCGTTTTAAGATGCTCAGGCATATACTCCAGCGCCTCTACGCCATGCTTGACAATCGCCGCTTCAAGCCAGAAATCCCAGGTCTTAAAATCGTCCGGCACCCATTGAAAAGCATGAAAATAATCCCGAACCGCCGCCTTGCAAACATTGACAGTTTTGGCATTTCCCGGCACCCATTGCAAGGCCCTGCCGAATCCTTTTACAGCCGCAAGACAAAGCTCCACAGTCTTAAAAATATCCGGAACCCATTGAAGAGCGCCCCCGCTTTTTGTAACAGCGGCAAGACAAATTTTCGCCGTTTTAAGATTGCCCGGCACCCATTGAATCGCGCCGCCATTTTGCCAGACAGCCGCAAGACATACAACCTCGGTTTTAAGATTGTGAGGCACAAGCATAAGAGCGCGCCCCTGCTGTTGGACAGCCGCAACGCAAATCTGCTCGGTTCTTAACGGATAAGGAACCGATTGAATCGCCCCGCCAAACTGCTTGACCGCCTCCAAACATATTTTCGCGCTTTTTAAGTCGCTGGGAACGTGTTCAAGCGCCCGGCCGTGCTGGCGGACAGCCTCAAGGCAAATCTCCGGCGATTTAAGCTCGTCCGGCAAGTATTCCAGCCTTTTTCCGTTTTGCTTGACCAGCGAAAGACAAAACCCGGCAGTTTTAAAGTGCTCAGGCAAATTCTCGAAGGCGCGCCCCTGCTGCAGAACAACCGTAAGACAAAACTCCTCGGTAAGCAGTTCTTTCGGCATTTGCTTAAACAAAAACAGCCCCGCAAAACGAGTGTCTTTTTCAAATTTTTCAAGCCAAGCTACTTGCTCTTCGTTCATGCTTTTTCCTCCCCAGTTTTGTCTGCTTAGAGAAAAACCGACTAAATCAGGCTCATTTTATCATTTTTGCAAACTTTCTTCCAGAGCCTTTGGAACCCATTTTAACGCCTCGCGGTTTTGCGCGGCAGCCTCGCGGCAAAGCTCAGGCGTTTTAAGACTGTCCGGCACATATTTTAACGCCTTGCCATTTTGCCGCACCGCCGCAAGACAAAGACTTGCGCTTTTTTGCTTGTCCGGCACCGATAAAAGCACCTTGCCGTTTTGCCCCACAGCCGCAAGCCAAAAATCCGCCGTTTTCAGCTTGCCCGGAACAAAAATAAGCGCCTCGTCATTTTGACGGACAGCCTCAAGACAAATACCGTCGGTTTTCATGCCCCCCGGAACAAATTGAAGCGCCCAGCCATCCTGCCGGACAGCCGCAAGACAGACCTCCTCGCTTTTCATACCCTCCGGCACACAAGCCAGTGCCCAGCCGTTTTGCAAAGCCGCCGCAAGACAGACATCGGCATTTTTCATATCGTCCGGCATATGCTTTAAGGCCCAGCCATTTTGCCGGGCCGCCGCAAGACAGACCTCCGCGCTTTTCATATCGTCCGGCGCAAACTGCAAAGACGGGCCGTACTGCTTGACAGCGGCAAGACAGACCTCCGCGTTTTTAAGACGGTCTGGCACATAAGAGAGCGTCCAGCCATTCTGTTTAACAGCGGCAAGACATATTTCCGAAGTTTTTAAGTCGTCCGGGATATATTTTAACGCCCAACTATTTTGCGAGGCCGCCGCAAGACAGACATCGGCACTTTTAAGATGGTCGGGCGCGTACATAAGAAGCGCAAGATAATTCCGCTCAAAAGCGGCAAGCCAGAAATCGTCATTTTTCAATTCCTCCGGCACCCATTGAAGAGCCTGACTGTACTGGCGCACGGCGGCAAGACAAAGCCCGGCGGTTTTAAGATAGTCGGGAACCCATTTAATCGCCTGACCATCTTTGGAGACGGCGGCCAGACAGACACTTTCGGTTTTAAGATAGTCGGGAACCCACTGAAGCGCCTGCCCGTACTGGCGCACGGCGGCAAGACAGACCTCCTCGCTTTTCAGACTGTCGGGCACAAGCTGGAAAGCCCAGTAATTTTTTACAACAGCCGCCAGACAAATCTCGGCGGTTTTCAAACTGTCCGGCACACAGGAGAGCGCCCGGTCGTCTTGGCGGACAGCGGCAAGGCAGACATCGTCGCTTTTAAGATAGTCCGGCACATAGGAGAGAGCCTGTCCGTCCTTTGCGACAGCAGCCAGACAGATTTCATAGGTTTTAAGATGATCTGGCAGATACGAAAGCGTGCGCCCGTATTGCCGCACCGCCGCAAGGCAGACCTCTTCGGTTTTTAAGTGATCCGGCACATACTGGAGCGCCCAGCAATTTCTTTCGACGGCGGCAAGACAAATCTCGTCAGTTTTAAGATAGTCCGGCACATAAGCCAGCGTCCTGCCATACTGCTTGGCGGCGGCAAGACAGACCTCGTAGCTTTTAAGATAGTCCGGCATCCATTGGAGCGCCCATAAAGATTGAGCCACAGCCGCATGGCAGACCTCGTCAGTTTTAAGATAGTCTGGGGCAAGCTCCAGAGCCATACCGTCCTGCCGGACAGCCGCCAGACATATTTCGGCGGTTTTAAAGTTGTCCGGCACATTTTTAAGCGCCCAGCCGTTTTTTTGAACCATTGCAATACAGAATTCTTCCGTAAGCAGTTTTTTGGGAATTTTCCCAAACTTAAACGATCCCCAAAAACCAGAAGTGCCGCTTTTTATTTTTTCCAGCCACTCTTCCTGCTCCCTGTTCATGCGCAACCCCCGCCGTTTTCGTCCAGTCTATTTACAGAGTAAGACATCTTGCCGCCCTTGTCTACACCTCTCCGCGACAAACGCATGAATGCTCGAGCCTCGGAATTTACTCCCGATTTAATCACACCAAGGCACAAAGGCACAAAGGCACTAAGGGGGTTAAGGCCTGAGCCTTCCTTTTGCCTCACAATAGAGCATAATAGGGGATAATATAGAGATGAAGCGGCACTTTCTAAACTGAACTTTGTGCCTTTGTGTGAGGTATTTCCGAGGTTCATGCCGTTCATGCGTTTGTCGTGCCCCCTCGCAAAGTCTCTGTTGACAAGACAGCGAAAAAATGCTGTAATGACACAATGAGCAGCCGGATTGCATCAAAAAGCAAACTACTCGCAACCGCCGCCAGCCTCGCAATGCTGGTAACAGTTGCCGCCGCCGCCCAAACGCCGCAACCTGGGCAAAGAACGACATCGCCGCAGGGCATTGCCACCGCATGGATACCCGCCGGCACCTTCACAATGGGCAGCCCGGCGAATGAAGCCGGCCGGTGGCAAGACGGCAGAGAAGGCCCGCAGAGGCAGGTAACGATAAGCGTAGGGTTCTGGATGGGCGTGTACCCAATAACGCAGGAGCAGTGGACGCGGGTAATGGGGAGCAACCCCAGCGGCGGCCAGGCGAGCAATCCGGTGTCCGGGGACGCGCAGGGCCGGCGGCCGGTAACGGGCGTAAGCTGGTACGACGCGCTTGTGTTTGCGAACCGCTTGAGCATAATGGAAGGATTAAGCCCGGCGTACCGGCTGTTTGGGAGCACGAACCCGGACGACTGGGGCCCCGTGCCGACTGGGAACAACGCGTTTTGGAACGCGGTGGAGATAGTGCCGGGGTCTAACGGGTGGCGTTTGCCGACGGAGGCGCAGTGGGAGTACGCGGCGCGGGCCGGGACTACGACGGCGTTCAGCAACGGTACGCAGAACTGGGAAAGCGCCGCCGTGAACAATATAGCGTGGACTAATGCCAACGCTGGCGGCAGAACGCGGGAAGTGGGCCGGCGGCAGGCGAACCCCTGGGGTTTGCACGATATGCACGGCAACGTATGGGAATGGGTGTGGGACTGGTTCGGAGCGTACCCCGCCCAGGCCCAGACCGACCCTGCAGGCGCGTCCTCCGGGTCTTTCCGCGTGTATCGCGGCGGTAGCTGGTACGATTCGACGCGGAATGCCCGGTCCGCTCTCCGCCTCAGCGTCAACCCGTTCGTCCGGTTCGAGGATCTGGGTGTCCGGCTTGTCCGGCCTTAAGGCCGCGCACCGAGAGGGAGTGATTTAAGGGCGGCCATGCGGCCGCCAAGCGGAAAATTTTTCACCACGGAGTTTTCCAACACCGCTTCGTTCCTTTGCGCCTCCCGCGTGAGCCTTTTGTCAAGCCATAAGCTGGCCGCCGTTTACCTCCAGAACCTCCCCGGTGATAAAGCCTGCAAGAGCCTCGGATGCCAGAAAAAGCGCAGGGCCGGCGATCTCATGCGGCTGGGCACCCCGGCCCAGGGGAATCGCGCCAACCATACCCTTTAACTGATCCGCCGGGGTAAACTTGTCGTGGAAAGGCGTGAAGACAATGCCAGGGGCAATGGCGTTGACGCGAATATTGAAGGGGGCAAGCTCCTTGGCAAGCCCGCGAGTAAAAGTAGAGACTGCGGCCTTTGAAGAGGCGTAAAGAACAGCCCCGCCGGCGCCGCCAGTGCGGGCGGCAATGCTGGACATATTTATAATAGTTCCGCCTGTTTTTTTCATAAAGGGGATGAGCAGCTTGCATATACGAAAGGTCGATGTCATATTCAAATCCATGACACGGGCAAATAAATCGTCCGGCATCTCCTCGACAGAGTGGCGGGGAAGAAGCCCGCCGGCATTGTTTACAAGAATGTCAACCCTGCCAAATTTGCCAATAAGGGCTGCGACCATTTTTTCCGTTTCTGCGGCATTGGTAACATCGGCTTTTACAAGAAAAGCCTCGCCGCCCTTCTCTTTTACAGCCTTTTCAACCGAGTGCGCCTCGCTTTCGCTGGAATTGTAGTGAATGGCAACCTTCGCGCCAGCCTCCGCAAAAGCGATAGCCGTCGCCGCCCCTATACCCGTGCTGGCCCCGGTAACAAGGGCAACCTTTCCGTCAAAACGAATCTCCATATCCGCCTCCTTCAAACTTTTTTTGTATTGGATTGCTGCGCCGCACTTTGCGCCGCACTTTGCGCCGCACTTTGCGCAGCGGCCGCTTTGCAACAGCAGTTTTTCTCTTCTTTTTTTGACACCCGCCAGTTGTTGTCTTTTTTTTCAAGCTGGGACAAAGACACAGTCATAAGCCGCCCGTCCGGCGCACTCAGTTTAACCTGACCGCTGGATGCCCCCACCTCGGTTACCTTCCATATTTCGTTTTTGAAACTAACCCCCGCCCCTTCCTGCGGCAGACCCCGCTGCTGTTCGCTGTAAAAACCATGCTCGTAAAACAGACAGCACAGAAGCCGCCCGCAGGGGCCTGAGATTTTCATGGAATTGAGCGAAAGCTTTTGATGCTTTGCCATTTTAATCGATACCGGCTTTAACTTGTCGTGAATCGAATGACAACAATAGCCGCGCCCGCAGACGCTAAGACCGCCGAGAATCCGCGCTTCGTCGCGCACGCCAATCTGCCTTAGCTCCACCCTCAGCTTAAAAACGCCGACAAGGTCTTTTACAAGCTCCCGGAAGTCAATGCGGGTGTCGGCCGTAAAGAAAAAAAGGATTCTGGGGTCTTCCAGCACGCAGTGCACAAGAATCAGCTTCATTTCCAGCCTGTGCTTTTCGATTTTTTCCTTGCAAACCTTGAAAGCCTCCTGCTCGGTAAGACCGTTGGCACGCGCTTTTTCCAAGTCCTGTTCGCTTGCAATCCGGTCCACCCAGGCCAGCTCTGAAGCGTCCGGGCTTTTGCCCCGGATAGGGCCGAGCACCTTGGCCAGATCGCGCCCGTAACGGGTGTAAACCACAACCTGATCGCCACATGACAAGTTGTCCGTATAAGCGGCCAGAAAGGTTTCGTTAGAGTAAGGAAGTTTAAGACGGTAAACAAGAGATGCGCGGCCGGTATAAGCCGCCTGTATGCCGATTTCGGAGCCGGATATGAAAGCCTTTTCCTGCTCCCGGTCTTTGTCGTCTATATCGAAAAAATCGTCATCTTCTTGAACATCGTCTTCGTAATCGTCCATATATGTCCTACTGCAATAAATCTACCAAAAGACCGCGGATTTCTTCTAGACGAAAAAGCATTTCCAGTTGCGGCAGTTGGGAAGTAAGCAAAATGGCAGCCAAGTCTTCCAGCTTTTTATCGACAACTTGTATTTTTGTGTACGTTTTGCGCTCTCTCGCGTCGAGAGAACTAAGCCGCCGTGAAAAACCCGGTTTAGCAAACTTAGGAATACCCTCGTCCTGTTCCAGCGAGTAGGTGTTTTTAACGACAAAGTTCATGAAGTTTCTTACAACCTGCTTGTAGCGCATAATTTCTTCGGGGAAAGGGCGGCTTTTCAAAATATCCCCGGCATTGCGCACCTCGTCCATAAGGAGATTGAGAGCCTCTTCCGAAACCTGCATCTCCTCTACAGAGTCAAGCGCGGCGGCCTCCCTGCCGCGTGCAAGGTCTAGAATGCTGGAAAAACTTACCCCCTCCTTGCGGGCGGGCGGGCGGCTTTTCATCCTTGCCTCGCCCTTTAAGGGAGCGTAAGCCGCCGGGTTTAAATAAAGAGTTGCGGCATCGGTATTTTCTATCATTGCAGTTGGTTTTTCGCAAAAACAGGCAACTTGGACTTTATGCCCTGGGCATCGTGATGCTCGGTAAGCGTTTTTACCCAGCTTTCCTCGTCGTGGCAGACGGAAATCCTGCCGTGAATGATCGAGCCGTCATCCACTTGAATACGCCGGGTGATAATATCCCCTAGCACAAGCCCTGTGGAAAGCAAAACAAGAGATTCTTCGGCAATAATGTTGCCGAAAACAACCCCGCCAACAGTAATGGCGGTGCCGGACAAATCGCCCTTCATACGCGCCCGCTCGCCGACAATCACCCGGCCCTTGGCGCTTACATTACCCCTGATACTGCCGTCAACACGGGTAAACCCCCCGGTGTCAATATCGCCATTCAAACTGGTATTGGGGCCGATTATACTGTTAATAATGTAATCGGCCTGTTTTTTCTGAACCATTCCCCGTTTCCCCGTTTTCCCGCTATTCCCCTTGACCCTTGTGCCCCTCTTCACCCTTCATCCTGCGCCACAGCCCCCTGCCGCTTCGACTCGTGCCCTTGCGCCCCCCTGCGCCCCTTGCGCCCCCTGCTCCCGCGTCGCCCAGTTTACAAAGCAGGGCGGAAAGACCGGGGGCGAATGTTGATATACCTGTAAGGATTTACAACATCGGAGCCGACATGGACTTCAAAATGAAGATGAGGACCGGTAGAAAGCCCCGTGTTCCCGATAAGCCCGATCACCTCGCCCTGCCTGACGTGCTGGCCAATCCTTACGTTAAAGGAAAGCATATGCGCATAGCGAGTATAATAACCGTGCCTGTGCCTTATCACAAGAAAATTGCCGAACCCCGGGTCGAAGTCGATAGTAACAACCTGCCCGTCCGCCGCCGCCACAACAGGGTCCCCAGAACGGCCAGTGGAAATATCAATACCCCGGTGAATGTAAAACAAACCAGTAAACGGATTAGTGTTTCGGCCGAAACCCATCGTAATACGCCCCATCCCGTCCTGAACCGGCCAAATACTGGGAATTTCGCTAAGAAGAGCGTTGTTCTGCGTGCCAATACCCTGGGCGGCCATAGCCCCGACCTCCCGGACAGGGACAGCAGCCCTTGCAAGATAGGCCGAAATGCGCCGCAATTCGTCAACCTCCTGCAACACGCCATCCTGACTTTCCCATACATTGACAAAAGCCCCTAAATCCCCGCCTAAAAAGCCGCTTGCAAGAGTAGGCCCGCCGCCAATATTCGCGCCGACAGCGTCAAAAGTGCCGGCCAGAGCCATTTCAAAAGCCCGCGCCTCCCTTATTAAATTGGCCGCCTCTGCACGCAACTGCTCAAGCTGCATTTCCAGACTGAGAATATGACTGCTTGCATCCGCAGAGGAATACCTGCTGTTGCCCTGGGAAAAACCATGCCAGAACAGACCGCCGGCGATTCCGAAGAGAACAAGGAAAAAACAGAAAACCGAAAGCACGGAAATGTGCAGGTTGTACAGTTTTTTTTCGGAATGGGGGACAAAGACCACAGTGTAACGCCTAGCCAAGAACCTGCCCAAACCCTTGATCAAATCTATAAAAATTATGCCGACAGAGGCGCCAGCCTTTTTCGTCTCTTTTACAATATTGTCTTCAAGCCTTTTGTATTCATGAACCGATGCCATTTTTACTCCTAAACATAACCGCATTTTTCAGAAACCCACGTTCCCAAGAGCAACTCTACCTAATACTAGTGCAAACGAAAAACAAAGTCAATAGATTTTAAGCGATGTTTTTATTTTTTTTTCGCGCCGGGGAAATATTCGGGAAGAAAAGCCCACACCAAGGCACAAGAGGCACTAAGGTTAGAAGGTAGGGCGGATTATCATAGCTCCACGTCTCCTTCTTGCCTCATTATATAGAAGAGAAGAGAGGAGAAGAGCGGATAGCGCGGGGATGAAAGGGCGCTTTGTAATCATTGCTTCCTTAAACACATAGGCAACGAGGGCTTCCCTTGTTTGCGGCGTTGTGCTATCATTACAAGGTGAAATTGAAAACACTCGCCATAACATTGGCAGCCTCGGTATTTTTTTCATGCGCAGCCGGCATAAGCGGGCCGCTTAGAGCCGACGGGTCGGCGGAAATAGCTGTAAACGCCTCTCTTGAGCCGCATATAGTCGGCTTGATACGCAACTTGGCAATACTGGCGGGAATCCCCCCAGACCAAGCCTTGCTGGACGGGGCGCAAATAGCGCAGGCAATGACCGAAGCGCCGGGCGTGGAATCCGCCAGACTGGAAAACCTGAACCCGACAACAGTTCAGGGACAGGTGCGCATCTCCCAAGTCAGCGGGTTTTTGGACGGCGGCGGCGGGTTGCCGGGCGCAGCGCGTTTTGCCGTCTTTGAACAGGGGGCGCAGGGGGGGCAAGGGGGGCGGCTTGAAATCAACATAAACCGCGAAAACGGCCAGGAAATACTCGCCCTGCTTTCCCCGGATGTCGTAAGCTACCTTTCAGTGCTCATGGCTCCCTTGGCAACCGGCGAAAACCTGAGCAGAAACGAATACCTTTTTTTAGTCGGGGCGGTTTTTTCCAGCGCGATAGCCAACGAAATCGCCGGCTCCAGACTGCGGGCATCGATTGAGTTTCCAGCGCAAGTGCGCGGCGTGCGCGGCGGCAGCTTTTCGGGCAACCGGGCGGACTTCGACATCCCCCTTGTAGACCTGCTTGTTCTGGAATCGCCTTTGAGTTTCGAGGTAACGTGGTAGCGGCGCGGTAGCGGCACTATCGCGGCGCATTAGACAGAGCATTAGCCCGCCCGCTTTTTCCGGGCGGATCATATTTTTTTAAGGAGTTTTTATGGGCAAAGCCATCGAAATAAACGAGGCGAACTTTGGAACGGAAGTTTTGCAGTCGGATGTCCCGGTTTTAATCGACTTTTGGGCGACTTGGTGCAGTTACTGCATGATGATAAGCGACTCAATAGACGAACTTGCGGAAGAGTACTCTGGGCGGGTAAAGGTGTGCAAGGTAAACTTTGACGAGAACGCGGCACTGGCGCGCAAGCACAAGATTTTGTCGCTGCCAACCCTGCTTGTATACAAGGACGGCGCGGTCGTAAACCAAAGACCCGGCGGCGGCTCGAAGCCGGACATAGAGGCACTGTTCAAAGATTTTGTCTAGGGAAAAGCCGCCGGATTTTCTCCGGCGGCCGCCGCCCTAGTGCCGGCGCGGGTTGTTAGGCCTGCCTGGGGTCGCCCCGTGGTTCGCGCCTACCGTCCCGCTTATATACCAGTCGGCGTTGGTGCCGGTGTCCGCCACGCTTTCGTCCCGCGATACGCTGCGGGTGAAAGACGTTCCCACTCTGGAAGTGTCCACCGCGTCGGCCGGGGCAGGAACGCCCCCGCCGGCCGCCCGCCAGGCTCCCTGCGAGTGCAGAAATTCGGCCGCCTCCTGAAAATGGCCGGCCTGCCACAGGCCGGCCGGCGATTCAGAGAGCATGACCGCCGCCACAACCCGGCCGTCCTGATCGAGCACATAAACGGCGTCCGTCGGGCGCAAAAGCCTTGCCGAGCCTGCAATCCAGAGATCGCGTGCCGTATCGGATGCGTCCTGCCCGCCGGATTCCGCAAGGTTATCCCCAAGCTCGTCGCGGCTTTGCCCCTCGTCCAAGGTGCGCATATGCAGAACCACAAGCTCCCCCTGTTTTACCTCCGCCGGAGGGAACTCGTAAACGAGGGGGTTTCTGGGATTGCTCGCGATAAAGAGCCGCAAGGCCCCCAAGTTGCCGTCGGACAGCATCTTGAACTCGATAAACTCCGCCCTCGGCCTTGAAAACACCGTTCTAAGCTCGTTGATCTCCATCTGCGGCACCCGGCCGTTTCTGGATCGCAGCGGCGTTAAAACCTGAATCGTGTTCCCGTCCTCATCCTCGGCCAAAAGGTCGGCGACAAGGCTTACCCCGTGGCCGGGGCTTTCGTTTAAGATCACCCTTACCGTGCCGCCGTCTTCTACGCGGGCTATGTCCAAAGCGGGGGTAAACTCAAGCCGCACCACCCTTACCGGCGCGGAGAACTCGAAGTTGATCTCCGTCTCCGATACCGCACTGCTCCCGATAAAAACCGGCGGAACCGAGCTTCTGCCGCCGGGGATGCCGATAGCTTCGTTTAATTTGTCCCCGGTCGAGCAGGAGCCAAGCCCCAAAGAAATGCCCGCCAAGACAATCGCGCCAAACAGGGGCAAAACGCCCCGTGTTTTTGAAAAAGATTTTTTCATCTTTGCCTCCGCGACAGTTATGGCACGCAGATGCGGGGCGCTTTAGTATAGGCGGGTTAATTTACAACATTTATCGGTTTTCCCTCCAGAAAGGCCTTTAGGTTTTCAACCGCCATGTCCATAAGCCGCTGCCGGCTCTCCTTCGCCGTCCACGCGATGTGCGGGGTTATGATGCAGTTCTTCGATTTCAAAAGCGGGTTGTCCCCCCGGATCGGCTCGACGGAAACGACATCGACCCCGGCGCCTCTTACCTTGTCCGTGTTCAGAGCCTGCGCCAAATCTTCCTCGACGATCAACGCCCCCCTTGAGGTGTTGATGATCATCACCCCGTCTTTCATTTTTTCGATGTTCGCCTTGTTGATGATTCCCTTTGTCTGCGGCAAAAGAGGGCAGTGCAGGGTGATTACGTCTGATTCGGCGAAAAGCCGGTCAAGGGAAACCGCCTCCCCCAGACCGCCGGTGGCGGGTTTTTCATCATGGTAGATGATTTTCATGCCCATAGCCTTGGCGATGACGGCCACCGACTGTCCTATGCGGCCGAAACCGATAAGCCCCAGGGTTTTGCCTTCAAGCTCGACAAGCTGGTGCACCCAAAAGCAAAAGTCCGGGCAGTTCTGCCAGCGGCCGGCATGGACGGCATGGTTGTGAAGCCCTATGCGCGCGCAAAGTTCCAAAAGCATGGCTATTGTGAACTGGCTTACCGCGGCCGTTCCGTAAACGGGCACGTTGGTTACGGTTATGCCCCGATCCCTTGCCGCCTGAATGTCCACGACATTGTAACCGGTGGCCGTAACCCCGATGTATTTTAAGTCGGGGCAGGCGGCGATAGCCTGTGCGTTTATGGGGGTTTTGTTGACAAGAACCGCATTCGCATCGTGAATGCGCCCTATGATTTTTTCGTTTTCCGACTCGGTGCGATCGTAAATGTCAAGATCGCCCAGCTCTTCAAAGCCGCTCCAGCTTAGGTCGCCGGGATTTAATGTGTAGCCGTCTACAACCACTATTTTCATATTGTCTCCTTATAATAAGGATTGCGCCATATTCAAAATTTGTCAAGGACACGATTGGGGATATCCGGGACAAACGCATGAACGGCCGAACTTCGGAAGAATCTCACACAAAGGCACGAACCTCGGAATTACCTCACACGAAGGCACGAGCCTCGGAAGAATCTCACACAAAGGCACGAAGGCACTAAGGCACAAAGGTTAGGAGGGGAGGTGGGATTACGATAGCTTTGCGGCTTCTTCTTGCCTCATAATATAGAAGAAAAGAGAGGATAAGTGGGGTAAATTGGAGCTTTCTAATCTGTGCTTTGTGCCTTTGTGCCTTTGTGTGAGCCTCTTTTCAGGGGGGAAAGGGAAGCCCCCGGGGGAGAGGTTCCGGTGCCCCGCTGTACACGCGCCCGGAGTTTCGGTTATACTGCCTTTGTGATGAATATTGTTGAAACTATCCTTTTGGAAAACATAGACAAGCCAAACGCGCTTTTTGTTTTTCCTACAGACATCGCGGCTTCCCGTTGGGCAGACCACCTGCTTAGACTGCGCTCCCAGGGCGGGGGCGGGGGTGAAAACGGCGGGGAAAGCTCAAATTCGAGCTTGCGTTCAAGCACGATCGCAATGAATAAATTTATTGCCTGGGATACCTTCAAGCAAAATTCAATTCGATCGAAAGTGCATGACAAAAAAAGCATACCTTCCGCCTTGCGGAAAATTTTTGCAAGCCGCCTTATTGCGGAAAACGCGCAAAGATGCTCCAAGGGGGATGCGCCGTTTTTTTCATCGCTAATAAAGCCGATTTGGGCAGGCCAGGCGGCGCACTTTGCCGATTGGATTACGGAGCTTTTGCCCCAGCTTGGAATGTGGTTCAAAAAACGCACCGGGCTTGAGACATCCTGCGTCCAAAGCGAAGAAGCCGCTTTGCTTGCCAAAAATTTTGACAGCGACGATGCAGACCTTTACGCTCTGACGCTTCGTTATGCGCAATTTCTTGAAAGCTTCGGGCTTTTTGAGCCGGCATGGGAAGACCCGCCTTTCGACGACAACGGGAAAGAATGTTTTATTTTTTTCCCGCAGATACTTTTCGATTACGAAAGATACGCGCACCTGCTTAACTCAAACAAGTCTGTCAAAATAGTAAAGGCAGAGGGGGGGGGAGCCGGCGGCATAGCCGGCGCGAGCGGCGAAAGCGGCATCACTTTTTTTTACACGAACTCCCGCAGCGAAATTACCGAAGCCGCCCTTTATATCCGTGCGCTGCACGAGCAGAAAAACATCCCCTGGGATGCAATCGTTGTAAGCATTCCCGACTCGAAAAATTACGAGCCTTATATGCTTAGGGAGCTGGCCAACAGGAACATTCCCTTTGTCAAACGTGTGGGGAAAGCTTTAAGCGAGTACCCGGCGGGAAAGTTTTTTGCCGGCATTGCCGACTGCGCCGCGCACGACTTTGCCTTTTCCGCCTTGTCCAGCCTTGTCCTTAACAGCAACCTGCCTTGGAAGGATACCGAGGACATTAAAAAGCTCATCGATTTCGGTGTTAAGAACAATTGCGTAAGCTCGTGGAAAGAAGAAGAAAACGGAAAAAAATACGCCGTAAACACCTGGGAAGACGCTTTTGCCCAGCCCTTTGGCAGCGTTGACCCGGATGCAAGGCGTTTTTTCGGCGATCTTAAAAACAAGGTTCTGGCATTGCGAGCTTCCCCCTCTTTCTCCCAGCTTAGAAACAGGTACTTTAGCTTTAGAGACCGTTTTTTTGATATGGAAAAAGTTACGGAAGAGACAGACATTACCCTTTCCCGCTGTATAAGCGAGCTTGTCGCCCTTTGCGAACTGGAAAAAAAATTCCCAGGCGTAAGTGCGCCTGATCCTTTCATGTTTTTTGCCGACTATCTTGGGGAAATTAACTACCTTGCCCAGCAACGCTCCCGGGGCGTAACGATTCTGCCGTACAGAACCGCCGCATCTGCGCCTTTCGATTATCACATAACGCTTGACTCTTCGCAGGAAAGCCTTAGCATTGTTTTTTCCGACTTGGGCTTTTTGACAAAACCCAAGCGGGAAAAACTTGGGGTGGCCGACAAAGATGTGTCATCGGCCTTTATCGACGTGCACAGGTTTAACGCCCTTAAAAACGCTGTTTTTTTCTGCTCCGAACAGACCTTTGCCGGCTTTGCCATTCCCCATTCAAAATTCGGCGTTTCATCGCCCCCGAAAACTCGTTATGCGCAAGAAGAGCGTTATGCAAAAATGTTCGCCCAGGATTTATACCTTAGCGAAGGCGCTTTGCTGTCATCCCCAAACGGCGGGGAAAGGGGGCGGCCGGCAACCCTTTACCAAAACCAAAAAACAGGGTTTGACGAGTGGTTTTCCCGCCGGGGAAGGGGCGCGGCTGGCGGCGCGGCGGGCGGCGGCACGTCGGGCGGTAACTGGAGCGCGCGCACGGACACGGAAGAAAACATCGTAAAATTTATACGGGACAAGTATGCGAAAAACCCCCAGTATTACGGGAAATACAGTGTTTCAGATTCCTCCCTTGGGTATTACCACAACTGCTCGCTGCAATGGCTTTTCCGGCGTGTCTTTGAAATTGAAAACCTTGACGTGGAAGCAAGCCTTATGGCGAAAAACATTATCGGGCTTGTGTATCACGCGCTCTTGAATTTGTTTTTTTCGGAACTGAAAAAGAGCGGGGAAATTCTTGCCATGCCGGAGTATCGCGGCGCAGGCAAGCCGGCCGGCCTTCCGCCCGCTTACAGCAGGCTTTTGTCCCTTTGCACAAACTCGCTTTTCAACGCCTTTCCCAGTTTTTCTCCGCATCCTGAAAAGACGGTTCCCGGCATGAGCGCCCTTACGATGCGCTTTTTGCGGGCGGAAAAAACGCACATTCAATTCAGGCTTGAAAAATTTCTTGCGGTCTTTCTTTCTTTTTTTTACGGCTGCCGGGTAGTCGGAAGCGAAAATTCTTACATATGCCAAAGGGATTCGTATTTTATAAACGGAAAAATCGACTGCATTTTGGAAGACACTCGCGAAGAATCCGACGGCTGCGGAAAACTTATAATCGTAGATTTTAAGACGGAAAAAATGCCGAAACTTGCAGACTGCATTGGCGGAAAAAACGATCTTTCCAACTTCCAGCTTCCCATGTACATTAGCCTTGCGGAAGAGTCGGAAAAAAAAGAAGTGTACGCCGCATTGTTTTTCAGCATACATGAATTAAAACCGCAAATTGTTTTTGGCACGCTTTCCAAGGTTGTTTTTGCGTTGCAAAAAGAGTTTGCGCCAACATGGTCAAGCGAGATAATCCCGGACGAGAAAAAACGCATTTTGCGTAACAGCGGGCATTTTGAAAGCCTTATGGAAGAGTTTTCGCAAAAGACGGCAATGTTTGCCAATGAGATAAAAACCGCTAATTTTTCGGTTTTTGAAACAGAGTTTGATAAGTGCAGTAAATGCGATTATCAGAGTATATGCCGGACGACTTATAAAATAAGCCTCCAAGAAATACCAATACAGGGAAGCCCATAATGAAACTTAACGATGAACAGCAGGCCGCCGCGTTTTGCTGCGGAAATGCGGTTGTTGCGGCCGGGGCAGGTTCAGGGAAAACCATGGTTCTGGCCAACCGTTTTGCTTGGCTTATTACCGAAAAAAAACTGAAAGTCAGTGAAATACTAACCCTGACCTTTACCAAAAAAGCCGCCGCTCAAATGTACCGGCGCATACATTCGCTGTTATCCGAAATAGCGTCCGTAAACAAGGGCGGCTCGGGCGCGGCGGCGGCGGGAGCAAGGCAGGCACTTGCAAAGCAAGCGCTCGATGACTTTATCCACGCAAGAATACAAACGCTGGATTCTTACAGCACCGCCATTGTCAAGCAAGGAGCGTCGCGTTACGGCCTTAGCCCGCACTTCAACATAGACCAAGAACGTTGCGAGGAGCTTGCCAAGGAAGTGTCCCTTCCGTTTTTAATTGAAAAACGCCGGCATCCGGCAATCGAGCGGCTTTACTACGGCAAAAAATCCGTGCCGGCCATCCATGAGTTTTTTACCAAAATACTCTTTGAGCACAGTTGCATTTACAAAGAGCATGATTTAACCTTGGATGTAAAAAAACAGCTTGATACAGCCTGCGGCGAATGGAAATGCCAGTGCGAGTACCTTGTAAGGACGCTGTCGGAAATTGAAAGCGCGATTTCGGCGGACGCGGAATTGCTCCCCGATCTTGCGTCATTGTTAGGTGAATATAAAAACTCCAAAAACAACGTTCCCGCCTGCCCCACTGCCGTGGAAATACGGCGTTATTTTGATTTTCTTTTGGAAATAAATGACGATGACTGCATTGAACGTGCAGAATCACATCCTTTGCAAAAGGCCATAGCGTCTTTTCTTGAGTTTCTTTCGGCCATACGCAAGCTGGACTTAAACTACGGCAAACGCGATGACAACCCGGTAAAGGAAAAAATAAAGCAATTGCGCGATGTTTTTGGCAGTTTTTCATCGCTGGCCGTCTTCTGTATGCAGGCCGGCTTTACAATTTCGATAATGTCGCTTATACAAAAACTTTCGCTGTTGTATCTTGAAAAAAAACGCGCCGAAAAAGTTTTAACATTTTCGGACGTGGCGCAGTTGGCAAGAACGATTCTTCTTGAGCACGCCGACATAAGGCAGGCCGAAAAAGAAAGTTTTAAGGCGATAATGATTGACGAGTTTCAAGACAACAACGAGCTTCAAAAAGAAACGCTTTTTTTGCTGGCGGAAAAACTTCACATAATGACCGCCGGCATTCCTTGTGCCGCAGACCTTTGCGACGGGAAACTTTTTTTTGTAGGCGATGAAAAACAGTCGATTTATCTTTTTAGGGGCGCGGATGTGTCGGTTTTCAAAAAATTGAAAACCGAGCTTAACAGCGACAGCCTTCCGCTAAAAACAAACTACCGATCGGCGCCCGGATTAATCGCCGCCTTTAACGCAATTTTTGGCGGCGGCGGTTACGACCCTTATGGAAAACAACAGCGAAAAAACCCCGCCGTGTTTGCCCTGGGCGAAAGACTGCCGCTTTACGAGGCCGCCTACACCCCCCTGGAGGCGGCGCCGGCAGCGGAGGCAGATACCCCCGATGCTGCCGGCTCTGCCGCGTTGTCGCTGTGCATTTTTGACAAAAAAACCGACACTGATATGGACAGCGCGGCGGCCTACGAAAATGAAGCGCGTTTTGTCGCCATGCGCATTTTGCAACTGCTGGAGGAAAAAACAGAAAGCGGCCAGCCCAAGTACCAGCCCGGAGACATCGCGCTGTTATTCCGGGCAAAATCGTCGCAGGTTTTCTTTGAAAAACATTTGCGGCTTCTTGGCATACCCTATGCGAGCGAAGACTTGGGCGACTTTTTTTACGGCGGCCTTGTAAATGATATTATGTCAGTGCTGCGTCTTTGCGCGTACCCGCAAGACATTTCAGCTTACGCGCAAATGCTCCGTTCCCCCTTTGCCGGGCTTTCGCTTTCTGGCCTTGCCGACTGCCTTAGCGTTTTCAAAAATGCCCAGGCGGCTAATTCGCCGGGGGCAAACCCGCCATCGCCATTCGATGACGCGCCGCTTTCCATGCTTGCGCAAGACGACCGGGAAAAATACAAAAACGGGCAAAAAATTTACAATCTGATAAAAACGAAGGCCGCTGCGGAAAATATAAGCAGTCTTGTAAGCGAGCTATGGTACAACTTGGGATACCGTTACGAGACAGAATGGAACCGGCAGGTTGCAGTGTACCGGCAGTTATTCGATTATCTTTTCCACCTTGCCTTAGCCGCCGATACCAAAGGCCAGGGCCTTGCCGCCTTTACCGATTTTATCGCAGACTTGCGCATTTCCGGCAAGCGTCTTGATGACATGGAAATACCGCTGGAACGAGCCGGTGCCGTACATCTTTTAACAGTGCATAAAAGCAAGGGGCTTGAATACCCTGTAGTTTTTCTGTGCAGTTGCGGCAGGCGCGGGCACAACAATGTCGCCGCCGATGTGTCCTTTTCAAAGGATGCCGGCCTTGTCTTTAACTTGCCGACCCCTATTTCCTGCTCGTCAATCCCCGACATAAAAGGCAACTTTTTTTGGGAGAACATTAAAGAGGAAGAAAAGCGCAAAAAAACCGCAGAACTTCGCCGCCTTCTTTATGTTGGAATGACAAGGGCGGAAAAAAAATTGTACTTGACAGGCTGTCTTGACATAGGGGCCGGAAAAGATGACGGAAATGATTTTTCCCAGTGTGTAAAAAAATATGTCGATACGAAAAAAGCAAGGGTCGCTAAGCAAAAAGCCGGCGGCGAAAATGACGTGTACGATCATATCATAGACGACGACACATTTTTCGGCCTTTGCCTTCCGGCTGTCGCGGCTTACATAGGACTGGACGCTTTTTTCAACATAGAAGCGATCCCTTCTTACATGGACGGGCACACATACGGCGATTCATCGGAGTATGAAAAAAAACGGCAAGAGCGGGACAGCTTGAGCGATTTCGCAGGCGGCATTTTTAACGATCAAAATGCTTTAAGCGTGTTTTTCAAAAACTCAAGGCCGTTTTATGAAAACGCGCAAGTTTTGGAAACCCCGGTGTTACGCGAAACTCACTTTACACCGACATCGCCGCATCACGCGCAACATGATGAGTTTGCGGACGCTTCTAACGAAGGGCTTTCAAACGACAGTAAGTTTTCCGGGGAAGCATCCTTTGACATTTTTGAAAAGATCGATTCCCTGCTGGCACGTTTTAACGCGCAGGACGGTGGCAGAAAAACAAAGTTTAATTCTGGCAGTTTTGGAACAATCGCGCATATATGCGTGCAGGCCATATTGGATAAAGAGGAGCCGCAAATTCCCCACGGCATTTCCGGCTATTTAAGCCCCGGCGAAACGGAAGTTTTTCTGGAAGCCGGCAAGGCACTGGCCGCCCGCTTTGTCCGCTGTCCCTTGGGCATTGCCGCCAGGGATGCGCATCTGCGCGAAAGCGAATTTCCGTTTAGAAGCATTGTCAACCCACCGGACGGGGAGGAGTACTTTATAAGCGGCACGATAGACTTGCTGTTTGAATACGAAGATTCCATTCATGTTGTCGACTTTAAGACGGACAGTTATGAAAACCCCAGCGAGCACTTTGTCCAAATGGCCAGTTATTACCGCGCCGCGAAAGACCTTTTTGCCCGCCCTCTGGGGAAAAACTGCCGCGCATGGCTGTACTACCTGCGAAGCGGCCATGCCGTGGAGGTAACCGAAAAGGTTAAAAATGCAAAACGCTAAGGAAACACTGATTAACTCGACGCTAATCAGTGTTTCCTTATGCATTTGCTCATTTCATTGCGCAAAATGCGGGTAAGAACGATAATTAAATCCTCGATGGGATTTAATTATCGTTTCACTAATGCGCATAACGCGTTGACACGTCAACCGTTTACGCGTTATGCGAGGGAGAATGAACTTGTTTTGGAGGAAAAATATGAAGAGTATTCGCGCTTGTCTTGCAATGTCCGTGTTAATCGCGGCACTCTGGAGTTTTGCCGGCTGCGCTTTGCTCCCGGAAAGAAACTCAGGCCTTTCCCTGCAAACGGCTATCCGGCAGGCAGTTGAAAACATGGAGCAGAACTTGCAGCATTCAAACGTGGTCGCCGTCTTGAATATAAATTCCGCGTCCGAGGCTGTATCCGCCTACATAATAGAAGAAATGTTAGTCGCCATAGCCGCAAGCCCTCAGTTAACCGCCGTAGCCCGTCTTCAGCTTGAACTTGTCCGCCAAGAGCTGGGCTTTCAGCATTCAGGCGATGTAAGCGATGAAACTGCGCGCGCGATGGGAAGGATGCTCGGAGCGCAATATGTCGTAACCGGAGACTTGGTCGCGGTAGGCGGCAACTACCGGCTGCGCATCATGGCTATAAACGTGGAGACGGCGGCGATAAATGCCGCAAGCTCCGTGCTTATTGGCGCAGGCGATGAAACGCTAACATTCCTCGCAAGCACGACTCCGCCAGCGGCCGCAATCCAGCCTGCCGTCCACACGGCATCGCAAGGTGCGCCACAAGGCGTGCCGCAAGGCGGGCAAAGGATAATCTCGCCGGCAGGCATTGCGGCTGTGCGCATACCCGCCGGGGCCTTCACAATGGGAAGCCCCGCGAATGAGGCTGGCAGGTGGGGGAACGAAGGCCCTCAGCGGCAGGTAAGAATTTCCAGCGGTTTTTGGATGGGTGTGTACCCTGTAACGCAGGAAGAGTGGATTCGCGTAATGGGCGGCAACCCCAGTCATTTTTCAAACAACCCCGCCGCCGGGGAGACGCAGGGGCGGCGGCCTGTGGAGGGGGTAAGTTGGTACGACGCGCTGGTTTTTGCCAACCGGCTTAGCATAATGGAAGGATTAAGCCCCGCGTACCGCATAGCCGGCAGCACGAACCCCGACGACTGGGGCCCTGTGCCGGCAAGCCGCAACGCTTTTTGGGATGCCGTGGAGGTTGTGCCCGGCTCCGCCGGCTGGCGACTGCCTACCGAGGCGCAGTGGGAATACGCCGCCCGCGCGGGGACAGCGGCGGCCTTTAGCAATGCCGCTGAAAACTGGGAAAACGAAGCGTCCCTTGGTCAGATTGGCTGGTTCAGTTTTAACTCCGGCGGCATGACGCGGGAAGTAGGCCTGCGGCAACCCAACGCGTGGGGTTTGCACGATATGCACGGGAACGTGTGGGAGTGGGTATGGGACAGGTTCGCGGCCTACCCCTCCCAAGCGCAGACCGACCCGGCCGGCGCGGCTTCAGGAGCTTTCCGCGTTTTTCGCGGCGGAAGCTGGTTTTATTCGGCGCAGTTTGCCCGCTCTGCTTTCCGGGTAAACGTCAACCCCTTTTTCCGGCAGCCCAACCTTGGTTTGCGCTTGGTGCGGCCTTGAGGCGAGGCAAAGGTATGAACGACACGAACTGGGGGTTGACGATATTTTATCGGAAGTATCTCACACAAAGGCACGAAGTTAAAATTAAGGAAGAAAACGCCTCTTTATCATATTTAAGGAAACGCTGATTAACTCGAAGCTAATCAGTGTTTCCCTAGGTGCCTGGCCTGTGTTTTCGCAGCAATTCTACATTATAGCAAACCAAGGAAAAAATTCACCACAGAGGAGGAAGAGTTTAACCACGGAGGGGGAACGGGAACCTGCGGGTGCTTTTGGTGCTGGCGGCCTGGGCGCTGGTAAGAAGCAAGGAGGGAGGGAAGCTAAAGGAGAGGTACGAGTACATGACGATAGAGAAGTCGATAAGCAAGAAGAAAGCGATAGTGGCGGTGGCGCGGC
>JGI24700J35501_10930753_pt1 | contig 21701 bp, 25 predicted proteins | sample TergutTh196P1_FD_35501 | JGI IMG/M metagenome (IMG submission 35501)
TGCGAGAACATGGAGGTACTATTATGAGTATTTTATTTGATGAGCGTGTTCCAGAATGGGAGGCACAGGCGATGTTTGACGATGCTATTGAAGAGGCTGTTGCAACGACTAAAGAAAACACACTTATCGAAGTCGCTAAAAAGTTCCTTAAAAACAACAGACCTCTATCAGAGATAGTAGAATACACAGGCTTAACCCCCACCGAGATAGAATCCCTACAAAACGCCTAAAATTACGATATTCTAAAATAAAAACAACAATATTTTGAAAAATATTTTACTAGCACATGGAGGTAATATTATGGATCTTTTATTTGGCGAAAACGTCGCAAAGTAGGAGTCGCAGGCGAGGTTTGACGATGCTGTTGAAGAGGCGGTTGAAGAGGCGGTTGCAACGACTAAAGAAAACACACTTATCGAAATCGCCAAAAACCTGTTGAAAACAAAATTACCTACTATAGAAATAGCTAAATCAACAGGCTTAACCCTCGCCGAGGTAGAATCCCTACAAAACGCCTAAAGCACCAAACCCTTAACATATAACCATCAACATTTTTATTTGGGTGCAAAAAAAATTTCCCAAACCGCAAAATTTATGATAATATGTATACAGCAACAAATTTTCACAAAAGGAGACCACCATGCTAACACTAAACACACGAAAATACATAAACTGCACCAGCAAAGCCTCCTGCTTGGACACAATTACCAGAATTACCAACCTTGCTAACTTAACACGCCAATGGGGCATTTTGGAACTAGATAACATTATTACCGCCACTGACCACTTTTTACTAAAATTGGGCGTTATGTTAGTAGTCGACGGTGCAAAACCCCAGCAGGTGCAAGAAATCCTCAACAACACGATAGTTGCATCATTCGCAACAGGCGAGGAATTGCTAAATCAGTTGATAATTACACGGGGCGTTTTAGCCATTCAAGCGGGCTACAACCCGCGCCTAATAGAATTCAACTTACACGCTTTTTTGGGCGAACTTCACTACGGCGAAGTGCTCTAAAATTACACGAAAGAAAGGGATAAAAATGTTAGATTTAAGCAGCAGAAAGTACATTGAGTGCCAAAAAGAGGACAAAGCGGCTTGCGTTCCAGTAATTGACGAGATTATGCGCCTGGCAGATGTAGCCCGCCGTGAGGGCGTTTTGGCACTAGAAGAAGAGGGCGAAAAAGCGGAAATTCCCCTGCTTAAAGCTGGAATCCGCCTTGTTGTTGACGGCACCGACCCCGAACTAGTGCAAAAAATTTTGGAGACAAACATACTAACAACAGGCAAAACGGGCGCAGACCTGCTAACCCAGCTTATAGTCTGCAACGGCGTGTTAAGCATACAACAGGGCGAAAATCCCACAATTATTTTGGCGAAAATGTTCGCTTTTTTAGGCGAGGATTACATGGACGTTTTAGCCGAAAAACTGGAAAACCACCAAAAGGAACACATGAAAATTGTCAACCAATATGCAATAAATATGCCGCCCACCGAAACAGGTGCAAACACGCCTTTCGAGGAAATCTTGGAAAAGATGAGCAAACGTGATATTCAGCTGGTTTTACGAGATGTGGACAATCGCACAATCGCTTTAGCCCTAAAAGGGGCATCGCCAGCCTTGCGCGAGCATATCTTGGATAATTTTTCGGCACGGGCGGCAAGCAACGTCTTACTTTTAATGGACGCAATCGGCCCCGCACTAGTCTCCGACGTAGAAAAAGCCCAAAATTCCGTTCTGGAAACCGTGAAAAAATTTGAAGATACTGGCGAAATAATCAACGTCAAACTCCTAGAAACACAGCAAACAATAAGGTTTTAACAAAATCGCCCCCTACACACCAAGCCAACCAATAAAAAATACAGGGAAAATTTAGCATGAATACATCAGAAAAATTAGAGCGTTTCAAGATACTGGAAGTGCCGTTTAATGGGATTGGCTACCGTGCGGCACTAGATATTTTGTTGGAATTTTTGCGGACGGATAAAAATCATTTGGTGGTAACGCCGAATCCCGAGGCGGTAATGCTGGCACAGCGAAACAGCGAATTTTTGGAGATTTTGAATGCTGCCGACTTGGTTTTGCCCGATGCGATTGGCATAATTTTAGCCGCAAAATGGCTAAATCTTCCCATAAATGAGCGTGTGCCAGGCTGCGATATTACCCAAGATTTGCTGAAACTTGCCAAAAACAGCAGTTGCTACCTGCTCGGGGCCGCCCCGACAATAGCCGAAAAAGCCGCCCATAATTTAAGGCAACAAGGCGTAAATGTAACAGGTTTCCGAGACGGCTATTATACGCCCGAAGAAGAGCCGTCCATAATAGCGGAAATTCAGGCATTAAAGCCAGATATTTTAATTTTGGGAATGGGAATGCCACGCCAGGAAAATTGGGCTTTTCGGCATTGCCAAAATTTGCCGTGCAAAATAACATTATGCGTGGGCGGCACAATCGATATTGTTGCAGGCAACGTAAAACGTGCCCCAAAAATCATGCGCAAAGCTGGGCTGGAATGGCTTTATCGGCTGGCGACAAATCCCAGCAGGGCAAAAAGAATGCTGGATTTGCCACGGTTTGTTGGTGCTGTGATTTTGCGTGGCAAACGGTAAATTAAAAAATTTGGCAATCCACTAAAATTTATGTTCAAGCATTTTGCTCAATAATCCGCCGATAAACCGCCAACAAATCCGCCAAAAACGCATCTAAAAAGGATTTCATGCCGCAATTTTCGCCGTTTTCGCCATTTTCGCCATACACAGCCTTTTGCATACGCTTGCAACCGCCGTTGCACCATTTTAGATAATTGCAACCGTTGCATTTTGGCTTTATTGTTGTGCTTGCCAAAAATCCGCTGTTGTCAATGTTGGCGATAATTTCTGTTATAGGCTGTTTGGCTAAATTGCCCATTTTGTAAGCATCTAATGCATAAAAATCGCAGGGGAAAACGCTACCGTCTGCTTCAGCGACAATTTGCGTGGTGCAATTTCCGCACATTCCGCACGTTACAGGGTAATTGGATAGCATCAACGTTGCCAAATCTTCGAAAAGTTGGATATGCACAAAATGTCCGTTTTCCGCGGATTTTTTCCATAATGGGAACAAATCCGCATAAAATCGGTAAAATTTTTCGCTGGTTAGTGCCGCAAAATTTGTTGCGGTTTTATGTGATAAATCCGTAAAATCCGTAAAATCCGCTGTTTCCAGCGATTCCAAGCATGGGATAAATTGAATGTATTCTATATTTTCTCGCAAAATGAAATCCCAAATGCGGTTGGCTCGGCGAGAGGTTTCTTTAGTTAGCACGCATAAAATGTTGTAATCAACTTTGTGCAAATCTAGCAACTTTTTTTTGGATATTACTTTGCTGTGAGTGGATTTTCCCTGTTTGTCAAGGCGGTTTGCGTTGTGTAACTGTGCATCGCCGTCCACCGACAAGCCGACCAAAAATTTGTGCTTTCTAAAAAATTGTAGCCAATTTTCGTCCAAAAGTAAGCCGTTCGTCTGAAAAGCGTACCGAATGTTTAATTTTGGCACTTTTCGGGATTTTTTGCTGATTTCCTCTACAAAAAATTTGTAAAAATCTAGCCCAACCAAAGTTGGCTCGCCGCCCTGAAATCCGAAACTAACGTAGTTTAACGGCAAGCAAAAAATATTGTCTATCAAGGCTTTTGCGGTTTCCAGCGACATTAAGCCAAAATTTGCCTGCTGCCGAGAATCCGCTATATTGCTGTAAAAACAATACGTGCATTGCAAATTGCACAATGAAGATGTCGGTTTTATCATAATGCTTAAACTTTTCATGGTTGCTCCTTTCGTGGCAATAAAATAATATCACAAAATTGGCAAAAATAAAATAGTGCTTGACTTTTTTGGAAATTTTTGGTAGCATAATTTTAAGGATGTGATTAAAATTACAGAAAACATAAACCAAGAAACAATATCGCAAGATTGCGAAAGCGAAACCAACCGCCGCAAAAAGCTAGTTATACACGACGAGTTGCTTGGCGTGTTGCAATCAAGCAAAAAAGAACTGTTGCGGTTTACCAACGCTATTTTCGGCGTAAATCATGCAGAAGACGAAAAAGTAACTTTTCTTAGTGCAGAAATGAAACGACTGGAAACAGCCGAAGACAAAATAACCGATAAAATGGGTACAGATTTGCACGGCGATTTAATTTTTACGATTGGCAATATTCGCTATCACATTGAAGTGCAAACGCAGCACGATAATATTATGCTTTTTAGGTTGCTAGATTATCAGTTGCAGGGCTTGATTACCAAGCTGCCCGATAGTACCGAATTTAAGGGCGAACATACATTTGAGTTAATTTTGCCAAAAATGGCGATAATTCAGCTAGATTACAGCACCGAACCAGCGGCGGATTTTTACACTGTAAAATATCGCAACGCAGAGGGCACGCAAGCTATTACCCAAGAGTTTCCAATAATAAAGCTGTGGGAGTATTCCCTTGACAGCATTGCAAGCACTCACAGCGACAAAAAACTGTTAGCACCATTTACAGTAAACAAGCACAAACAGCCGTTTGTTAAAAATCCCGACAGTGCAGAAGTGGCGCAAAATTTTCTTGACGACACAAAAAAAGCCTACTCGCTAATAGAAAACTTTTACAAAAACAACCAACTAGAATACGATACTTATCTGGAAATGCAAAAAGCACAAAAGGCAATAACACTGGGCTTTTTGGAAAATTATATTGGCAAAAATAATCCGTTACGAAAGGAAGTTGAAAGAATGGTAACATATAGGGAAGTGGAGTTTAAGAGTGTTTATGCCCAGGCGAAAGATGAGGGTATAGCAAAAGGCGTGGTGTTGGGTAGAGAAGAAGGTAGAGAAGAAGCTACGGCGGAGTATTCCCAAAGATTAGCCGAGAAAGACAACCAAATAGCGGAACTTTTCCAAAAACTAGCCGAAAAAGATAATAAAATAGCGGAATTTGCCCAAGAACTAGCCGAAGTAAAACGCCAAATTTCAACGTTACAAAATCCATTGCCAGCATAAACATCTTAATCCTTATCGTTTGGAAAATTATATTGGCAAAAATAATCCGTTACGAAAGGAAGTTGAAAGAATGGTAACACATAAGGAAGTGGAATTTAAGAGTGTTTATGCCCAGGCGCTAGAAGAGGGCGGAAAGAAAACTGCGGCGGAATATTCCCAAAAATTAGCCGAGAAAGATAGCCAACTAGCTGAAAAGGACAACCAAATAGCGGAACTAAAACGCCAAATTGCAACGTTACAAAATCCATCACTAGCATAAATGTATAGCAAACCTACCAGCACCACTCAAAAAAAATTGCGTTGTAAAAAACGTAGGGGCGAATATTATCCGCCTGTTGTGGCTTGCTTGTTGAATGTACCTAAAAAAGGAGACCAAAATGCAAAAATCCAGCAAAATATACGTAGCTGGCCACCGTGGAATGGTTGGCACAGCCCTAACAAAACGCCTTGCCGCCGACGGCTATACAAACATAATAACCCGCACGCACAGCCAGCTTGATTTAACCCGCCAAGCTGATGTTGAAAATTTTTTCGCAACTGAAAAACCCGAATATGTTTTTTTGTTGGCGGCACAGCAGGGCGGAATTGCCTATAATCGGGATTTTCCCGCTGATGCACTTATTATTAATTCTTTGATTGAGTTGAATGTTATAAAAGCCGCCCACGAAAACGCAGCAAAACGCCTTATTTTTACGAGCAGTAGCACAGTTTATCCAGAAGTTGCACCGCAACCGATGTCCGAAGATTTATTTTTAACAGGAGCATTGGAAAAATCTTTAGGTGGGTTTGCGTTGGCGAAATCGCTTGGTATGCGGATTTGCGAATATTTGGGCAAACAATACGGAACAAAATTCACCTCGATAATTGTGCCGAACTTGTACGGCGAAAACGACAAGGGAACAACCGTTTTACCAATGTTAATACAAAAGTTCAAAAATGCGGTTGCCACAAACGCCGAAACGGTGGAAGTTTGGGGAACAGGCAACGCTCGCCGTGAATTGCTACACGCCGCCGATGTCGCCGATGCAATGCTATTTATCAACGAAAACTTTACCGAACCAACCCACATAAACGCTGGCTACGGCACAGATATTTCTATACGAGAACTTGCTGAATTGCTCAAAAAAATATCGGGCTTTAATGGCGAAATTTTCTTTGATACCACCAAACCCGAAGGTACAATGCAAAAATTACTGGATAGCACAAAACTTTTTGGGCTAGGTTGGCGACCAACGCAAACTATTGAGCAGGGCATTGCAAGCGTTTACCATTCTTATCAGTTGAAATCGTAAAAATCCCAAATAAAAACAAAAATCCAAACAAAAAGGAGCAACTAAAATGAAACTAGAAGTGCAAGAAACAAAACTACAAGGCGTAAAATTGCTAATTACCGACCGTTTTGAGGATTATCGGGGCGAACTGGGCGGCATTTACGATGAGCAAAAATATTTTGCGGCGGGATTAACCACCAAATTTGTATACGATATGGTCAGCATGAGCTACAAAAACGTATTGCGTGGCTTGCATTACGATAATCACACAACAAAACTGGTGCAATGTTTATACGGAACAGTTTACGCCGTTGTCGCCTGTTGCGACGAAACTTCGCCAGATTTTGGCAAATGGCAAAGTTTTATTTTATCGGATAAAAACCACCATCAGCTATATATACCGCCAAAACATGGCAACGGCTATTACGTCATAAGCGACCAAATAATTTACACTTACAGAATGTCCCACTCGCACTCGGACGAGCAGTTTATTTTGGCTTGGAACGATCCACGGTATAATATTCGCTGGCCGACTGATAAGCCGATATTGTCTGCTAAAGATGATATAATTCCCAATAAATAACGTGCTGTTCAATTTAGGCTGGCGACCAACACAAACTCTCGAACAGGGAATTGCAAGCGTTTACCCGCCCCCGCCTGCCAGCGGGCAGGTAACGGCGGGCAGGCGATTCTTACCAGTTAAAATCGTAAAAATCCCAAACGCAAAAAAATCTTACCAAAACCAACCAAGGAGGCAACAAAATGCCGAAAATATTAGGTTTCCGCATACAAAACTTTAGAGTCCTAAAAGATGTTACAATGGGACGGCTTTGGAATGCCAAAAATCCCAAACAGCCAAAAAATGCCGAATTAACGCCAATGACAGCCGTCATAGGAAAAAACGGCACAGGAAAAAGCACCTTTTTTGACGCTTTTGGGTTTCTGGCGGATTGCCTAAAAACGGACGTAGAATCGGCTTTTGACAAACGTGGCGGATTTTGGCGAATTATCTCGCAAGGTGCAAAAGAGCCGATTATGTTTGAAATTTATTACCGAGAAGAACGCAACTCGCAGCCGATAACGTATGAAGTGGCTTTTGATGTAGACCAGCAAAATCGCCCATATGTGAAAAGCGAACGCTTGCGACAGCGAAGAATTGGGCAAACTAGCGGTCCGCCGTTCTCTTTCTTGATGCGAATGGAAGAAAAGGGAATTGTCTGGAAAGGCGAAAACGTGGGCGTTGCAGAAACAGAGTTTACAGCCCAGGAAATCGATCGGCTAATAGCAAAAGAATTGCCCGAAACCGAGCCTGTTGATTTGGTTGACGTTCGCAAGTTAGGCATTACAATAATCGGTGCGTTAAAACGCCACCCAAGAATTATCGCTTTCCGAAAATTTATTGAAAACTGGTATTTATCATATTTTACGCCAGATGCCGCTCGCAATTTGCCGCTGGCTGGCTCGCAGCAACATCTCAACACGCACGGCGACAACATTAGCAATGTGGTGCAATTTATGCAACAAAACTATCCCAAGCAATTTCAAAAGATATTGACCGATATATCAAGCAAAATACCAGGAATTAGCCAAATAGACGTTTCAACTTCAATAGATGGGCGATTATTGCTAATTTTTAACGACAACAGTTTTATCGAGCCGTTTTTCGCACAGCAAGTTTCGGACGGTACGCTGAAATTATTTGCGTATTTGTTGATGTTGGCAGATCCAAATCCGCCGCCGTTTATATGTATCGAAGAGCCTGAAAACGGCTTATATCACAAATTGTTGGAGATTCTCGCAGGGCAGTTTCGGGAACACGCTACCGCCAAAAAAAGCAAATCCCAAATTTTCATAACAACACACCAGCCCTATTTTGTCAACGCTCTCGTGCCAGCCGAGGTTTGGATATTGGAGAAAGCGAAAGACGGATTTTCAACCGTCCGCCGTGCAAGCGAAGATGCCGTTGTGCAAGGTTTGGTGGAAGAAGGCTTGCCATTGGGCGGTTTGTGGTACAGCGATTATCTCGAAAGGAGCGGCGAAGATGTATGTTGAAGTTTTGGTTGAAGATATATCTGGTAAAAAGGCGATAGAAATCCTTGCACCGAAGTTGTTCAACATACCCACAAGAATCCACCATTACAAGGGAATTGGGCATATTCCCAAAAATATGCGACCCAAAACCGATGCAAGCAAACGGCAATTACTTAACGAACTCCCAAGATTGTTGCAAGGGTTTGGGAGAGTTTCTGCTTGTCAAGCCGTGGTTATAATATGCGATTTAGACGACAGGGACAAACAGGCATTTTTAGCCGAACTTAACAATATTTTAGAATCGTGTTCTCCAAAGCCAAATGCAATTTTTTGCCTTGCTGTAGAGGAATTTGAAGCGTGGTATCTTGGGGACATAAACGCCATAAAACAGGCTTATCCTAGGGCGAAAAATAATGTGCTGAACGCTTACGAAAACGATACAATTTGCGGAACATGGGAAACGCTTGCAGATGCTGTATACAAAGGCGGCAGCAAGGATTTGATAAAAAAAGGTTGGCAAGAAATAGGCAAACAAAAATCCGCTTGGGCGGAAAATATCGCTCCGCACATGAATGTTGACGAAAATCTTTCGCCCAGTTTTAACGAAATGCGGGGCAAATTGCAGAACATAACATAATTTCAATAAAAATATACGCAAGCACGGCGACATCTTTTGTCCACAGGGCAAAATTCAACAGTCGCCCGTTTGCCCGTTCCAACCTGCCTGTCTGCCACGGGTATTTCCACAACACAAGCACAGCCATTTACAACCATCACCCACAAATAGCCACACTTAAATCATTCACATTCGTACCCGTCGGATTAGTTACTATTAGACCGTTTACCTCTTTTAAGGCGGTGTAGCTGTCGTTGTTGGCTAAAATTTTGTCAATATTTAGGTTGGCGGCGGCGAGTTTTGCTATGGTTTCGCCGGTAACTATGCCGCCAGCGGCATCGGTTGGGCCGTCTGTGCCGTCCGAGCCTAGCGAGAAAATTAGCGTGTTTGGCAAGTTTTCTATGGGCTTGGCGGCGGATAGTGCTAATTCTTGGTTGCGGCCGCCTTTGCCGTTGCCTTTTATGGTAACAACCGTTTCGCCGCCCGCAATTATAACGCACGGCTTAACAAAACTGTTGCGAGAAAAATGTGTGTCGCTGGCAATTTTGCCCAAAAAACGCCCCGCCTCGGCGGCCTCGCAATCTAGGCTAGTTGTTAGTATGTATGGCGTATAGCCCATTTTTTGGGATATTTCCGCCGCCGCTTTGCACAGCGTGTTTACGCTACCCACAATGCTTGTCTGCACGTTTGTGATATTTGCTGGCGTTGCTTGGGATATGTACGCTAAATGCTGCGGCTTTATTTTTATGCCGTATTTATCCAGAATATACAAGGCTTGTTCGGTGGTGGCTGTGTCTGCGGCGGTTGGGCCTGATGCTATGGAATCTAATCTGTCGCCCAAAACGTCGGACAACACAATGGCAAATATTTTGGCAGGAGCAACCAGTTGGGCAAATCGTCCCGCTTTTACGCTGGATAGCCGCTTGCGAATTACGTTGATTTCTACGATATTTGCACCGCTTGCCAATAATTGAGCAGATATATCTTGAATATCAGCCAGCGAAACGCCTGGCAATGGTTTTTCAAACAATGCCGAGCCGCCGCCCGATAACAAAAAAATCAACTCGTCATTTTCGGTTAAATTTTCGGCTAAATTTATGCAATATTCCGTTGCAATAATCGTTTGGTCGTCAGATATTGGGTGTCCCGCCTCAAAATGGTGGACTTTTTGGTGGATTTTTGGTGGATTTTTTCCATTTTTTAACGCATTTTGCAGCTGTTCCCAGTCAGCGTCTGCAACTGCGCTTGTATGCCCGTGTTTTGTTACGACAACTGCAATTTTTAGGCTAATATCCTGTAAATTTTCACAAAAAAAGTCTACTGCGGCAATAGCCATTGTCCAAGCGGCTTTGCCTATCGCCATTATGTGGTACGTTTTGGATTTATCAAAATGATAATCCGATAAAGCCTTTTTTACGGCACTTTGCGGCATATTTTCCGCTATTACAAAGTCAATTATTTTTTGGGCTGTTTCTAGCATTTTTTTGTCCTCCGATTTTGTGGATTTTGTGATTGTGGATTTTGTGGATTTTACTGCTTTTATTGCTTAAGTTCCGCAATAGCTTGCTTTGCCAAAAGGTCGCAACGTTCGTTTTCTTCGTTGTCTGCGTGGCCTTTTACCCAGTTGCAGGTTACTTTGTGCTGTTGTAGCAAATCCAGTAAAACTTCCCATAAATCAACGTTTAGTGCCTTATCGGTTTTGTTACGTTGCCAATTATTGGCTTGCCAGCGTTTCGCCCAGCCTTTATTTACGGCATCTACAACGTATTTTGAATCGGAAAATAATTCCACTTCGCACGGTTCTTTTAGGGCTTGCAAGCCCTTTATTGCGGCGGTTAATTCCATGCGGTTGTTTGTGGTGGATTTTTCGCCGCCAGAAAGCTCTTTGCGGTGGATTTTGTTTTTGGCGGTAAATAACAGCACAGTTCCGTAACCGCCAGGCCCTGGATTGCCCGAGCAAGCACCATCGCTGTACAAAATAATTTTTTTCAATAGAATTTCCCCCTTTCGGTTTTGGTTTCGGTTTGTTGTTTTAATTCTGAAAGCAAAAAACTTGACATTGCCGCATAAATTTGCTAAAGTAAACATAGTTTACACACTTGGAAGGAGTGCAGAAAATGAACAATATCGATTTAATAACCTTAAACAACAACAGTATGCAGCAAAACGCCTATATTTACTGCGATATTAAGCATAAAATGTGTGTTGTGATAGACCCTGGTTACAACGGAGATGCAATAAATTCAGCGGTTGACGGCAAATTTGAAATAGCGGCAATTTTGCTAACGCACGGGCATTACGACCACATCATGGACGCTCGAAAGCTAAACCAAACCGCCGACATATACTGCCACGAAGACGAGGCACAAGTTTTGGAAGAACCCAAAATAAATTTATCCACTGGTGCGCCGCTAACGATAATGCTAACGCCCAACAAAACATTCAAAGACGGCGATACTTTTAAGTTTGGCACGATTAGCTTGACGGTCTTACATATTCCAGGGCATACGCCAGGCGGGGCTTGTTATTATGATGCCGAAAACGCCGTTGTTTTTACGGGAGATTCTTTATTTAAGCACGCTGTCGGCTATACATCTTTTCCGTTAAGCGACGAAACCGCCCTGATAACCAGCATAAAAAGCAAGCTGCTTACCTTGCCCAATAACACCACAGTTTACCCTGGCCACGACGAACCCACCACAATCGGCGAAGAAAAGCTGAATAACCCGTTTGTGCGAACGGGTTAATTGTAAATTAGACGGGACGGGCGGGTCGCCCGTTTGTCCATACCGATGTCGCCCGTTCGCCCGTCCGATTTGGCTAACAATATTTTACGGTTTTAGGTAATAATAATCAGCACTAAAAACAAGCAGCCAAACAGCCAAAGGGTTTTTTGCCAAAAGCCGTATTTTTTTAGCTGAACGGCAGAAATCATTAAAAATCCTGTCAAAAATAGGGCAATGTATAAAACCCAGCTAGGAATATTGTAGCTAACAACAAGCCACAAAACCATTGTAGTAACAAGCATCGCACCAGGAACAGGCAACCCAACAAAATATTCTTTTGAACAAACAATATTATAATAAGCAAGCCGCCACAGCCCACAAATGCAGTAAAAAACTAGTGCAATCACTAAAATAGGGTGGCTGCCGACAAAAATATATATCACCCAAATTGGAATAATGCAGCATATAAAGAAATCGACAAGCGAATCCACATATTGCCCAAACTCGGTTTGTTGGTGCAATTTGTAGGCAAAAAAGCCGTCGAATAAATCCATTAACAGCGAAAGTAAAACAAAAATAAGTGCAAATTGCAAATTATGTTGTACCAAAAAATAACAAGCGACTATGCCAAAAATTAGTCCCAAAGTAGTAATGCCGTTAGGAACATTCAAAAACTGTAGTACCGGAAAAAATTTTTTCATCTTTTTCATCCTTATCAAGCGTTCCGTATTACTGGCGTTTTCCCAAATAATCGCCCAAACTAATTTTTGTTTCAAATCCGGTTGCCGTGTTTGCCATTATTTCGGCGGCGGGCGTTACGCTACCCTGCCTAAAAAACAACATTACCAACGAGCCGCCTGGCAAAAAATAACTTGCCTGCTCGCCACGTGCAAATGAGTCCGCCACGTTAAATAAATGCACAATAGAGCCAACAAAGGTTGCACCCACTTCAACAATGGTTACTGTGCCAAAATTTGCCGTATCTGCCACTATAATAGCCCGTTTGTTTTGACAATACAGCCGTGCAATTTTGTTTACTGCTATCGGGTTTACCGAATATAAGTGTCCGTTTATCGGCTTTTTTTGCTGAATTTTCCCGCTGTCAAAAAAGTGCAACCTGTGATAATTTGCGGGTGTTAGCCGAATTTTTACCATTGTACCATTTTGGTAAGTTTCTGCTAAATTTTCATCGTCAAACAGCTCGGCAAGCGAAAATGTGCTGCCTTTTGCCGCTATAACGCTGTTTACGGTTATTTTTTCGTATATACTTGCCAAACCTTCGCAGGGTGCAAAAAGATTTTCGGTGTCAACTGGAAAGTTTATTGTTTTCTCTCGTGAAAAAAAATCTGCATAACTTTTGTATTCGGTTTTACAGCCCGACATATCAACGTTGTATTGCTGGATAAATTTTGGCACATTACGTGCAGAAAATTTTGTTTGGCAATAAGCACCGTACAAACGGCTTAAAATTTTGCGTTTTACCAAGAACGGTAAAGTTGCTTTGCCTAGCGGGTTTTCGTAAATTATCCGCATTAACTTGTTGGCTGGCACTTGCTCGTGCTCTAATTTGCCCGCATTGTAGTACATTAAATCCATAAAAATCACTAAAAATTCCGCATTGCCCATTTCGGACAATCGTAATAATCAATTTGAGCCTGGTTTTCGGGGTAACGTCCGCAATAAAAGTATTTGAAGAATATGGAATCGTAACCCAAACAGCGACCATTTTTGCCAAAAAGCGGGCAATTTAACTTTTGGCAGCAAGTAAATTCACAAGCATCGCAATTACCCGAAACGCCTTGCCACGTTTTTTTTATTGTAACCAAACTGCGGTCGGTGTTTAGTTTTGGCGGGTCGGTTATTTTACCAGGGTACATATCCCGATATTGCTGGTTGGTTAGCGAACGCCACATAACTTTATAAATATGTAACCAAAGTTCAAAAACGGGCAGTTCGGAATAACTTGCTAGTGGTGCAAACGCCGCTTTATACAGCGGAAACAACGCAAACATAGCCACGCCGCCCGTCGCAATAAACAACACAAATAACAAATACAAATAAAGCCGTGCCAAAACATTATAGCCAGCGTTAGCCACAGCGGCAGTTTTTTGCAACGGTAAAACAATCAAAGCAAGCACCGCCGCCGCGCCCACCAAAACCGCCAAAAACCACAAATATCGCCTTACAAAAGCATTATGCACAAAATCGCTCCTCTACGAAACAAATATTTTTACTACATATCAAATGATACCACAATTAAAAAGCTAAATCAAATTATTTTAACGCATATAGTTTATAGCCGTTTTGCGGCATTTCAGGCGAAAAGCCGCAAAAAATACCGCATATTCCGCAATTTATTACTTGCTGAAAAAAATTGCAAAAAATTTTTTTATGTGCTATACTAAAAAAAGATTAACAAATTTGCAAAATAATGTTCAGTAGGCAGAAAGGTCGTATAATTATGTACAACAGAGGCGACAAAATCGTATACCCAATATACGGCGCAGGAGTTATTGAAAGCCTAGAAGAAAAAGAAGTAGACGGAACTATGCAAAGTTACTACGTTATGCGTATTCCAATAGGCAACCTAAAAATTATCGTAAGCGTTGGCAAGGCAGACAGTTTGGGCATTAGAGAAATTTACACGGCGGAACAAATAACGGCAATCATTAACAACGTAAACGCTTTGCCAAAAGATATGCCCGAAAACTGGAATCAACGCTACAAGGAAAATATGGGCCGCATAAAATCTGGCAAACTAGAGGAAGTTACCCTAGTTTACCGCAATTTGCGCGAACGTGAACGCAAACGCGGCTTATCTACCGCCGAAAAAAAAATTATGACAACCGCAAAACAAATAGTTTTATCGGAACTTATTTTGTCTCAAAACCTAGAAAAACCGCAAGCCGAAGATATTTTGCTAGAAACCCTTAACCTTAATTTTGACCCCGAGCATAATAAAAACCCCGAAAACACTATTAATACCGAAAACCCCGAAAATGACGAAAATGACGAAAATGACGAAGACACCGAAAATGTGGACTAAAACCCCGCAACTTTAGGTTTTTGTTTAACGCCAATTAAGGGTAAACGGGCGGATACTTAAGCTAAAATCGGAGGGGCAAACGGGCGACCGACCCCTGTATCGTTTAAGCCCACAACGGGCGGATAATATCCGCCCCTACGTTGAATACATCTTCATAATAAAAATTAGCGGGGTCAAGGGGACGCGTTCCCTTGCGGGGTCAAGGGGCAGAGCCCTTGCGGGGTGTGGGGCAGAGCCCCACGGTTTTGAGTTGATTTTAGAAAGCGGTGGATTTATGCTTTTTGACAGCCATGTTCACACGGCTGTTTCGCCTGATAGCGAAATGTTGCCAGCGGAAGCTGCTAGGCTGCTGAAACAAAAAAATATCGGTTGCGTTTTTACTGAACACGCCGATTACAACCCAAGCGGGGAATTGTATTTTAGCGTTGATTTTGACGTTTATCCTAGCCAATATTTGCAGTATCGCAATAGTTGCGTTAAATTAGGGCTAGAAATTACCTTGCTAACCGAAAATGTCCAGCTAAACCAAGCCCTAATCGCCAAGCATAATTGGGATTTTATTCTAGGTTCGATACATTGGGTAGATTGCTGGGATTTATATTTTGACGATGCCTATAACCAGCTAGGCGAAAAGGTTTATAGCCGATATTTGCAATATGCCGCACAAATGGCACAAATACACGATTTTGACGCTCTGGCTCATATCGATTATATTTCACGCTATTCTCGGCTGCCAGAAAAAAATGTGCTGTATGCTAAATATGCCGCCGATTACGATAACCTGCTTATCGCTTTGCTAGATCGCGGCAAATTGCTAGAGTTTAACACCGAACGGCTAACCAAAAACGAGCCAGCCACCGAACGTAACTTGTTCGAAATATACAGCCGCTATAAGCAACTTGGCGGCAAATACGTAACTATCGGCTCTGATGCACACGAAAGCACAAAAATTGGTAAAAATTTTGACAAGGCACTAAAAATGCTTACCAAAATAGAGTTAGTTCCCGTATATTTTGACGAACGGAGGAAAATAAAATGCACAAAAATATAACTATAATCGTGGCAGAAGACTACGAAACAATGAGCCACAAAGCAGCGGAAATTTTTGCTGAATCGATAACCGCAAACCCAAATAAATCCTTTGGTTTTGCAACAGGTGCAACTCCTGTTGGTATGTATAAAAATTTAGTAAAATTGCATAAACAGGAAAACTTGGACTTTTCGGGCGTGTCAACCTTTAATTTGGACGAGTATCACCCGCTTGCACCCGATTCGCCGCAAAGCTACCGACAATTTATGTACGATAACCTGTTTTCGCACGTAAACATCAACAAAAACAACATATTCATACCCGATAGCAAAGCCGCCGATCCACACATGGAAGCCAAAGAATACGAGGCAAAAATTGAAAACAAGGGCGGCATAGAAATGCAAATTTTGGGGATTGGCTTAAATGGTCATATCGGCTTTAACGAGCCAAACGAAACTTTTGACGCAAATACCCGCTATACACCGCTTGCAAAAGCAACAATCGAAAGCAACGCGCGGCATTTTGCCTCCGCCGAGGACGTTCCCACTAATGCAATTACCATGGGAATACGGTCTATAATGTTGGCTAGGCATATTTTGCTATTGGCAAACGGCGTAAACAAAGCCACTATTTTACGAGATGCACTTTTGGGTGCTATTACGCCACTTGTGCCAGCATCTATTTTGCAGTTGCATCAGTCAGTTACGGTAGTTATTGATAAAGAAGCTGCTACATTATTGTAGTTATGGCGTTGAAAAGAAAAGCGAGCGAGTCTTCTTTTGTTAAACAAGCCGCCATTTTGGCGGCTGCAACTTTGTTTGTTCGCTTTATCGGGTTTTTGTACAGAGTGCCACTTACCAACCTTATCGGCGACGAGGGAAACGCCCTCTATAATGCTGGCTTTCAATTTTATTCTTTTTTGTTGGTGCTTTCTTCGGCGGGCTTGCCTGCTGCTATTGCCAAAATGGTCTCCGAACGAATGGCTCGGCACGAATATAGAAATGCACACCGAGTTTTTCAGGCGGCGATGATAGTTGCCGTTACGTTTGGTTTTTTTGGATCGGTACTGTTGTGGTTTATGGCGGGATATTTATCGGTGTGGTTTGGATACCCTGGCAGCGTATATGCGATAAGGGCAGTTTCGCCAGCTGTATTACTTGTCGCTATTATGGCGGTTTTTAGGGGGTATTTTCAAGGAATGAATAATACTGTGCCTACTGCTGTATCGCAAGTTGTAGAGCAGTTTTTTAATGCGATATTCAAAATTGGCTTAGCGTTTTTGTTTATCGAACAGCTAGAACTGGCGGCGGCGGGTGCAACTGCTGGCACGGGAATAGGTGCTTTTTTGGGACTTATGACACTTTTGGGCATTTACAGGATATTATCGCCAAAGTTTGTAACCCGAGCAAAACGCGACCGTTCCCATAAAGTTGAGCATACTGGCGATATAGTAAAAGAAATTTTGTCAACGGCGTTTCCGATAATTATCGGCACGGCAATTTACAGCATGGCAAATTTTATTGATATGGCTATGGTTTCGCACAGGTTAAATTCGACGGGATTATTTTTGCAATCTGAAATTGATATGTTATACGGGCAATTAACGGGTAAATTTGTTGTTTTAACAACGTTGCCTGTTTCTATATCTTCGGCGTTAGCGATTGCCTCGTTGCCTAGCATAGCGGGCAGCACCGCCACAAGAGACCGCAAGGCGGTTTTGTCAAAAATATCCAAGGCGACAAGGTTGTCAATGTTGGTTGCAATACCGTCTGCCGTTGGGTTGGGCGTTTTAGCAGAGCCAATTTTGCTGTTACTTTTCCCAGCCCACCCAGATGGTGCTATTTTGTTGCAAGTTGGTGCAATCAGCATTGTATTTTTGTCATTGGTGCAGGTTTCTACGGGGGCGTTGCAGGGTATAGGAAAAATAATTTTTCCTGTTGCGGGTGCGTTGGCGGGTGCAACGGCGAAAATTCCGCTAAATTACGTACTAATAGCGATTCCAGAAATTAACGTTTTGGGTGCGGTAATAAGCACGATAGTGTGCTATTTTTTCGCAATGCTAATAAATTGGGGTGCGTTAAAAAAATACACAAAAATAAAAATCGACTGGTCGGGAACATTTATCAAACCTGCCATCGCCGCCGCAATGATGGGCATTGCATCTTTTGTCAGCCATTATTCCATAATGCTATTTTTAGGAAACAACACAATTGCAACGCTAATATCAGTAATATTTGGCGTAGTTACATACTTTCTAATACTGATAATTTTGGGCGGCTTGCAAAAAGAAGATGTGCAACGGATTCCTTTTGTTAGGAAGTATGTTCGGTAAGGGCAAAAACAAGTTCAAAACCGTGGGCGCTGCCCACACCCGCCAGGGCGCTGCCCTGGACCCGCAAGGAGCGCGCCCCTTGACCCGCTAAGTTTTTTAATGGGTTTTGGCGGTAAGTTTGATGATATTAGGGTTAAATTTGCGGCGTTTTCCCCGTAGGGGCGACCGTCCCCTGCCCGTCCGACAGGCGGGTCGGTCGCCCGTCCGTCTAATCCCCAATGGTTCAATAAAAATGTACGCAGGTGGGGCAACCGTCTCTTGCCCGTCCGCCTACTCGGTGGGCAGGTTCGTCAGGCGGGTTGGTCGCCCGTGGTAAATTTCGGGCGACCAATGAAAATGACAATCAATTACTTTCCAAATAATCTTTATCAGGCAACGGTGGAAAATTCGCCGTTGGCAAAACTTGATACCAATATGCAACAGATGCTATATCGTCCTGCAAGGGCAAATATCTGCCGTCTTCTCGCCAGCCTAGCGCCTGAATCGTAACACGCAAATCCTCTTCAAAGCGAATTGGGTCGACTATGTGCCAGCGATACATACCAAAACGTTGCTGACTTTGGTATAATCCGTCAGGACGTATTACTTGATGCAACCCAGCGTAAGCCGTGGAAAATTCTTGATATTGGTGGTTTTTTTGGTTTTCAAAATTATAAGAGCCGCAAAAATAATCCTCTGTGCCTGTACCGCAAATTGTGGGAAACTCGTTATCGCCGTCCATGAAAAATTTAATTTCGCCCTCGCCCCACCAGCCAGCACTATTAGATTGCCAAGCCATATAAGTGCCAACATATTGTCCTTGCCCTTTTACGCCGTCCAAGATTGTGTAAACTTCCTTATAAGGCAACGGTTTGGCTCGCCTAAATTGTGCGTGAAAATATGCCGCATCGTCAGGTATATCTGTCAAAACGTAGTCAATTTGATAATACATGGTAACAGGCACTTTGTCTAGGTTTTCTAAAGTCATGCGGCAACTTTTTTTGAAAGGCATCTGCCAATAGCAGTTGAAAGCACTGCCAGGGTTTACGCAGACCGCCAAAGAGTTAAGCGGTGCGAAAGAATCCCAAGAACTAGCGAAAAAATCCCCTATTGGGCATTCGATAGACGGCATTTTTTGTCCGTCCCAATAAGCACGCAAAATTGTGTTGCGCCATTTGCCTGTTGGAGTGAGCCAAATATGCTGTATGCAGCCAGGTTCAGATATATCGGCAATGGTAAAAGTTTCGCCAGGTTGTAGGATTATGTAAGGGTTGACTTTCCAGCCTTGTCCCAAACTTTGTGCGGCGTGTTTTGCGTTGCCGTCCGCCAAGTTGCACATTCCGCCCTGTCCTTTTTCGCCTGTAAAATTTTCTGGCGAAATGGAGCGAGTTTTTGCTTTTGAGGTCAAAAATAAATTTCCCATGTTTGTGTTCAGCCCATTAAAATTAGAACTCATAAAATTATGCTCCCTTTTAAGTATGTCCGTTGGATTTTCGCCTTTTCGTTATGGCACACAGCATTAAGATAAGCGGACATTCAAAATTATGTTATTATCTTAGCATAAAAATATTTAGCTGTAAAGTGGTTTTGGCTTGAAATCGGGAATGGTAATTTTCCTTTTTGTTTGACTTTTTGGGTGTTGGGTGGTATAATTTTGGTAAAATTTAGCAAGGGGGGGATTTGCATGATTCAAATTACGGCAAACGACTTTGAAATCAATGTCAAAAAATATTTAACGCTCGCCACCAAAGAGCGGGTTCATATAACCGAAAATGGCAACGATATAGCCATTTTGGCCGCTCCGCCGAAAAATATTGTAGACAGCTTTATTGGCGTTATTCCAGACGATGGCTATAGCGTGAAAACGGCTCGGCAGGAACGGAGGGGTAATTTTGCCAGAGGAATTTTTGCAAAAGCAAGTTGACAAAACTATTTCCTAGCAAGGGGGCTATTTTATGCGAACAATCCAATCCATGGAAGAACTAGACATTCCGCAACGCTACCGAGATTATCTAGCGGAATATTTGGCAAACATCGCCGCAGCTAACCTGCCATTTATTAGCAGGGTTATTTTGTTTGGCAGTTGTGCAAGAGGTACAACCCGCAAATCTAGTGATATTGACATTTTTGTTACTACTAACCGAGAGGTAAGCATTGACGAAGAAGATATACTTGCCTGGGATTGCCGTCCTACAGGTGCTTCTAGTGGACTGCCAATGGATTTATTGGTACAACCAGAAGAAAAATTTATCACTTTCATAGACAGCTTTGGCATGGTTCAAAAGCAAGTACATAAGAATGGAGTTGATTTAAGTGGATTTATACGAGAACGCTTGCCAAACCGAGCGAGCAGCCATTAACTTATTAAGCACAGGAGATTACCGCTAAAATATATTTTGACAAACCCCAAAACATACCCTATAATAAAAATATCAAGCAACAAACCAAAATTCAAAATAACGGAGGAACAACAATGCCAAAATTTGGAGTTAGTATTTACAGCATAAGCCGCAATATTCTTAACGGAAAAATTACCCCCGAAGAGGGCGTAGAATGGCTGTGCGAACACGGCGCGGAAGTTATTGAAATTGTACCATTTGGGATTGACCTTTTGGCAGACCCAACCCTAGCAACACGCATGAAAGCCGCCGCCGATAAATTTAACGTGCCTATTGACAACTATTCAATAAACGCCGATTTCCTAATGAAAACGCCCGCCGAAATGCAACAGGAAATAGACAGGGTAAAATCCCATATAAAAGCTGCAAAAGATTTGGGTATCTCCACGCTGCGGAGCGACTGCGCAGGCTACAGGCGGCCAATAGAACAAAACACAATAGAAACATTTTTGGAAGAATTACCCGATATTACCAAAGCCTACGAAGATTTAGCAGAATACGCCGCCAGCTTTAACATAAAGCTGTTGCTAGAAAATCACGGTTTTCACGCCAACGGCTGCGATAGAGTCCGCCTAATCCTAAAGGGCGTAAAATCCGCAAATTTTGGACATCAGCTTGATGTTGGCAACTACATTTGCATGGACGATAAACCCGAAATAGCCGTTAAAAAAATGCTGCCTTTCGCCGTAACCGTGCACATGAAAGATTTTTACGTACGCCGCACCGACCCTGGCGATGCAACGCAATTTGACTGCTCGGGTGCGTGGTTTCGCTCGGTTGGCGGACAATACCTGCGCGGCTCTATCCTAGGGCAAGGCGACTTGGATACCGTTGACATTATCCACAGCGTTAAGGCATCTGGCTTTGACGGCAACATTTATATAGAATACGAAGGCATGGAAGATTGCTTTTACGGCACAAAAGTTAGCCTGGATAACCTTAAAAGAATCTGGAGCGAAGTTTGAGTTTATAGCGAAGCAAAAGCCGATATAACGAAAAAATGGGCGGACAATATCTGCCCATTTTTTTGTTGGAGTTGTGTTTGTCGTAGGGGCGACCGTCCACCTGCGTACATTTTTATTGATATAATGTGAACCAGGTGGAACGGGCGACCGTTTGCCCCCCAACCAACGAGGGGCGTTGCCGTTGGCGTTGGGGATTTCACAACGGGCGACCGAGGACGGTCGCCCGTCCGTCTAATCCCCAATGTTTCAATAAAAGTGTACGCAGGTGGGGGGGGGGGGGGGGG
>JGI24700J35501_10930752_pt1 | contig 21666 bp, 17 predicted proteins | sample TergutTh196P1_FD_35501 | JGI IMG/M metagenome (IMG submission 35501)
GAGCCACGCTAAGGTCTTCGATAAGGTTCAGCTCCTGATGAATCATCGAAACACCTTCCAACTGCATTCCACGCGGGGTCATGCTGGAAATATTTTTACCGTTAAGGGTTATGGTTCCCTCATCGCGCTCGTAGACTGCGGCCAGTATCTTCATTAACGTCGATTTGCCGGCACCATTCTCCCCGCAAAGGGCTACGACCTCGCCAGTTTTTAAGTCAAAATCAACTTCGTGAAGCACCTGCACGCCAAAGAAGAACTTTGACATACCCTTCATTTCCAGTAAGGTTCCCATAAAACATCCTTTTTCTGCCGCCGCCGGCCGCTATACCAAAGCCCCCGTAATAATCCCTGCCCTAAAGCCCCAAGCGGAAAAAAAACCGCCCGACAACTGCGCACAGAACCTTACCTTTGTAACCAAGAGTAGAGAAGATTGTTTTGTTGTGAATATTTTTTAGATCGTGTCGCTCTGGGGGGGAGGGGGTAAACAACTGTTGCGGCTGCAACAGCGGCATAAAACTATACCTGTAGCTATAAGGCGTTAAATTTAACCCGAACACCACTCACCCCCTTATAAACTTCACCTTTTACAGTTGGCCCCAAAAAATGAGGCGCAACTATGGCATTTGTTAAAAGCATAGCATTTTTCGGGGGGCTTGTCAAGCGGTTCGTGATTTTTTTTTGCATTTTTTTTAAGATTTTTTGCCAAAGGCTAAAGCGCAGCCCATCTGCGTGCCATATATACATCCAAGATGAGCGTAATGACATACTTGCCCTTTGGGGCAGACGGGATAATCGTCCGTGTAGAGGCGGACATACGGCGAGGCATACCCGGCTTCGACATAACGGGGCTGGCCGAAGGCGCGGTGCGGGAAGCGCGCGAGCGGGTTCGGGCGGCTTTTAGGAACTCCGGGCTAAAATTCCCCGAAGACAGGGTTCTGATCAATCTGGCTCCCGCCGGCTTGCGCAAGGACGGGGCGGCGCTGGACTTGCCAATCGCCGTTTCGGTAATGGCGGCGGCAGGGCTGGCGCCGGCGGCGGGCAACCTGCTTATAATGGGAGAACTTGAGCTTTCCGGCAGAGTGCGCCCGGTGCGGGGCGTTTTGGCGGCGATAGCCTCCGGGCTGGCCGAAGGGATTGGCGACTTCATAGTCCCTGCGGAAAATGCCAGAGAAGCGGAGATTTTGGCCGGGGCAGACTGTCTGGCGGAATATCGAGCAGGCTGCCGAGCGAACTTTGCGGCGGTGGGCAACCTAAGCGATGCCGTCGCCGCGCTTTTTGCCCGCGCCGAAACCGGCGCTTTCCCCGCGCCGGGGGTGCCGCTTGCACCGCAATCGGCCGGCGGCGACGAGACCAGCCCCGCCGAGGGGTATCCCGCAGGGGACTTTGCCGATGTCAAGGGGCAGGGCAACTACAAGCGGGCTTTGGAAATTGCCGCCGCCGGCGGGCACAACGCGCTTGTTTTCGGGCCGCCGGGGGCTGGCAAAACCATGCTCGCCCGGCGGCTACCTTCCATAATGGCTCCCCTTAGCGGCCACGAGTCGGTGGAGGTTACTCGTCTTTACAGTCTTGCCGGGCCTCATGTAACGGGGAAAAGCGGGTTTATCGATCAGCTTATAACCTGCCCGCCTTTGCGCTCGCCGCATCACTCGGCCAGCGCGGAGGGTATTCTGGGCGGCGGCCGCTCCCCCCGGCCGGGCGAAATCAGTCTTGCTCACTTTGGCGTGCTTTTTCTTGACGAAGCGCCGGAGTTCAAGTCGGCCGTTTTGCAGGCCTTGCGGGAGCCGCTGGAAGACCGGGTAATCAGCATTGTCCGGGCGGAAAGGCCGCTTCAGCTTCCGGCGGAGTTCCAGCTTTTAATGGCGGCCAACACCTGTCCCTGCGGGCGTTTGGGTTTGCGCGTGGATTACGAGGATGCGCAGCACGGCGGGCAGGGTTGTTTTTGCTCGCAGGAGGAAATCCACCGTTACTGGCGAAAGTTCGGCGGCGCGTTGCTTGACCGTATAGAAATCCGCGTTCCCGTCTTGCCCCCGAAAATAAGCGAGATTGGCGGCCAGAGGCCGCCGGGCGAAGAGCGGAGTGCCGACATAGCAAAGCGGGTTCTGGCGGCGGTGGAGGTTCAAAGGCGGCGTTTCAAGGAGACGGGTGCCCGGCGCAACGCCCTGCTTTCGGTGGGCAAGCTGGAGTTGTGCTGTCCGATGAGCGATCAGACGAAAAGTGCCTTCCACAAGGCGATAACGCGGCAGGGGCTTTCCGGCAGAGCCTACCACGGGATTCTTAGGGTGGCCAGAACGATCGCCGACTTGGCCGGCAGGGAAACAATCGAAACCGAGCATATTATGGAAGCAATCCACCACCGCCGCTTCGGAGAAGACCCCTGGGATATTATGTCTGTAACCTAGACGCGGCCAGCGGCTGTCAGCCGGCGGAATTATCCGCTGGCTAACAGTTCCACTAACTCTTATGCGGACCTAAATACTTTGTGCCGTTAAAATGTATTAGATGATCCGGATTATCCGCAATCCATACTTCAGTTTCCCATGCTATATCCGAACTCCATTTTCGAAAATCGTCGCGCTTTAGGAATGCGGTTACAAAAATTAGATCGGCTTTACAGTTTTCCAGCAATTTTTTCAATTCATGCACCCTTATTTCAGACATTGTGCCGGAGCTGTAAACCGCTTCTATTAAATACAGCCAATTATGCGCAGGGTCATACGCCACTATGTCCGGAAGTTCGTCATGGGAAAGCGTGAAAAAGTTCAGGCGTTTTAATTTTTCCTCGTCAATATGCAGCAGCTTATTTGCCGTGTCGCCAATGTACAGAACCAAACAGCCGTTGCCGAACCTTGGCAGAAATTCTTCGATTATTTTTTTCTGCAAAATATTGTGTTCCCCGGACGAAAAATGCAATTCTATGCCTTGCGGCAGTTTTACAGGGACATTTTTTATGCTGCGTTTTCTGTTAAGAACATCCGCCAGCGGCGGCTGGGTTTTAACAAAAGCCCTTAACTCTGCTTCCCATGTTTCAGTGCCATAGTGGACAATGAGGTTCCTAAACTTATCGCTTAAGGAATAGCCGCGTGTAGGATCATTGGTCGCGGAAAGCTGTTTTTCGCCGCTGTTTACCACAAGATCGGCCAAAACCAATAACTTTAAATCCTTGCGTCGTATATCGTCATAAGACCCGGGCGATATATTTTCTTCAAAATTGGCATTTACATACGATATAATTTCCCGGGTTTTGTAAAAATTGCTAGCCGAAGCTTTTGCCCAGTCGCCGGTTACGGAGGCGACGGCAAGGAAACAAAGAGCCATCCGTTCCATGCCGCGCTCGGTTTTTCCTTCCAACGGAATGCCTACGCTTTCCAGTATCTCAAGAGCCTCGTTTATCATTTTTTGAACGGCGGGGCTTTTTTTGCTTTTCGTTACATAGGTTTTCATAATTGGAATAGTGGATATTCCCCCATGTTTGGAAAATCGTTTTCTTCCATTATTCTTTCGGCACTGTGGAAAACACCGGCATCAAAATATTGCTTTACCGACAATGCAAGACGGTATGCCAAAAGCGGCGGAACGGCGTTGCCGATTTGGTTGAACCGCTTGGTTTCGTTTCCGCAAAAATCAAACCAGTCGGGGAAGGACTGTAGCCGCGCCGCTTCCCTGTGCAAAAGCCGGCGACGCCTTCCGTCTTGCAGGCGAATGCGCTGCATATCGCTTGTCGCCCCGGCAAGGTTCCGGCAGGTCAACGTTCTAGCCGGCTTGTCGGGATTTAAATCGCGGGGTTTTACGCAGCAAGAGGCCTTTTCGTAGGTCGCAACATAAGCGTCCATAGAGGGCGTAAGGAATTTGCTTTCGGGCGGGGTTGTATACATTAAATCGCCGATTGCTTCACTTACGGATACTTTTTTGCCTTCATACGCCGGGAAGCAAAAGTTCCCCTTGTGCCCCACAACAAAAAGCCTTTCGCGGTTTTGCGGAACCCCGTAATTAACGGCGTTTAACAGCCGGTACTCTATGTAGTACCCCAGTTTTTTAAGCTCTTCGATAACGTTTTCAAAATAGCCCTTATTTGCGTAAAGCAGGCCGCGGACATTCTCGAAAAGAAAGAGCGAGGGGTTCAGCCGCTCTACCGCATCGATAAAAATTGGAAAGCCGTCCCTTGAGTCAGTAGCCCCCTTTTGATAGCCCCACACGCTGAACGGCTGGCAAGGGGGCCCGCCTATGACAATATCCGCCTGAGGGTATTCAAAACCGATTTCCAGCTTGGCTTCATGGCAGGTTCCGTTTAGGTTTTTGTTATAGGTCTCGCAGGCAGATTTGTCCATTTCGTAGCCGATGGTTTCAAACCCCAGCGCTTCAAACCCCAGCGAAAGACCGCCGCAGCCGGCAAAAAGATCGAGCGCTCTTAACTTTGGGTGTCTTTGGGGGCGCAAAACTTCGTTTATGTAATTGCAATACTCCATCAAGGCAAATATACCCCACAACCGGCCTTTTGGCAAGTGTTTTCAAAAGTCAGCCGCCGGCCGCCAGCTCCGGAATCGCCTGTAGAACGCCGTCGCTGATGTCTCTGCCGGGGTTGGAGCGGCCGAGCTTTCTGCCGGGGGCGGTTGCGCCGTGGAAGTCGCTGCCTTCGGTGATGTAAAGGCCAAGAGATTTGCCCAAAAGCTCAAGACGACGGCAGGCGCTGGCCTTTGCGGTAGGATGCCATGCCTCCAGACCCATAAGCCCCATGTTTTTCAAGGTTTTTACAAAATCGGGCAGCCGCCCCCAGGCAATATAAAGAGACATAGGATGCGCCAGCACCGGAATCCCCTTTGAATCGCGAATCAAGTGGACGGCCACTTCAAAATCAAGCCCCTCTTTCGGCACATAAAGCGGCTTCCCCGCCCCAAGATACCGGGCAAAAGCCTGCTCCCTGTTTGACACAACCTTGTGCTTAATAAGAAGACTTGCAAAATGAGGCCGCCCCAAAGAATGCCCCCCGCTCAGCGCCATGAACTCCTCCCAGTCTGTTTTTATATTGAGATCGCGCATTTTATCCATAATTTCCCGGTTTCGCGCCTCCCGGCGCCGAGCCAACTCCCCGATAGCGGACAAAAAAGCCGCGCTAGGCTCGCTAATCCCCAGACCAAGAAGGTGGAATTCGCCGCCGGGACCTGGCGCGCCCCCAAGCCGGTCGGAGTTAAATTTTTCGTTAGCCCAGCTAATGCTAATTTCGATGCCGGGAATCAAACGAATATTAGAAATTGCGGCAAAAGCCCTTGCATTTTCCAGCCCGTTAATGGTATCATGATCAGTAAGGGCAATAGCATTTATGCCCCGCTTTGCGGCTTCTTGCATGAGCAAGCAAGGGCTAAAGTCGCCATCAGAAGCATTTGAATGCGTGTGTAAGTCAACCATATATAGCTATTGTAAATGCTTTTTGCCGATAATGAAAGGAACAACTGATTAACTCGAAGCTAATCAGTTGCCCCTGAGCATTTGCTCATTATCATTGCGCAAAATGCGGGTAAAGACAAATATAAAGCCCTCGATGGGATTTTATTTGTTCTCTTAAAGAAGGAGCAGTTAAAGGTGCCAAAGCCGCTGAAATACAACTTAGGTTCTCTTATTTTCTGCCAGGGGGATGTTGCCGACAAGGTTTTCATACTGCAAAGCGGAAAAGTGAACTTAGTATCCCAAGACATAGAAACAAACGCGGACATTCACGATCTTGTCCAAGTTGGGGAGTTTTTCGGCGCAAAATCCGCTTTAGGCCGCTATGTGCGCGAGGAAAACGCTGTCGTAATTACGGATCAAGTTAGCGTCATGGCCTTTTCAATAAGCGAGTTCGAAGCCTTTCTTATGTCGAACCCGGGCGTTGTCATGAAGATTCTAAAGGTTTTCTCCAAGCAGATGAGGCGGATACACAAGCACGAGGAAAACTTGGTTACCAAAAAAGAGCTTGATTCTGCCGAAGGCCTTTTCAGCATTGGCGAATACTACCTTAAAAACAAGCGATATTCTTATGCAAAATATATCTTTACACGCTACCTTGAGTACTACAAAGACAGAGAAACAGCGGATAGCGCAAGAGAAAAACTTGAAATTATAGAAAAGATTTTAAGAGGGGAAAAGGAAGAGGTGCAAGAGGGGACGGGGGAAACAGGGGATACAGAAGATACCCCCGGCCAATCGCTTGATGCAAAGGCTTCGGCGAAAGAGCAGGGGTAGTTCCCCGGAACCTTGAGAAACGCTGATTAGCTTCGAGTTAATCAGCGTTTCCCTTGTAAAAGCCAAGCGGTTTTTAACGGCCTTAGGGGTGGGCAATTATGGAAATGCTTGAATTTAGCAGCTATTCGCGGTCATTTGGGGCTGGCGAAATAATTTTTTCGGAATACGAGCCGGGCAATTCATTTTATCTTTTGCAATCTGGCAGGGTAAAACTGGTTAAAGTAATCGGAGGGGCAGAAAGGATGCTGGACATACTTTCGCCGCCGGACGGCTTTGGCGAAATGGCTATTTTGGATAATTCGCACAGATCGGCAACGGTCATTGCCTTGGACGAGGTAAAAGTTTTAGAGTTTAACAGCCAAAGGTTTGAAGTGCTAATGCTTAAACATCCGCAAATCGCGCTAAGAATCCTCCGTTCGTTTTCCAAAAAAATCCACAATTCCAAGCGGCGCTTTAAAATTATCACGCTGGCCGACCCGCAGGCAAGAGTTGCCGATGTTTTTCTCATGCTGGACGAAACCATGCCCTCTGTCGATAAAACCGCTGAACGCCGCGAATTCAGCGTAACAATGGAGGATGTGGCATACTGGGCTGGCATGGGCATTGAAGACACTAAAGGCATTTTAACAGGCTTTGTAAACAAGCGGCGTCTGGAAGTATACCACGATCACATTGCGGTAACAAACATAAGCGACTTTACCCGCTTGGTCAATTCCCGGCGTAAAAAGTAGGCAAGCCCGATGCGGTTTTTTTCCAAACTTTTCAAAGACCTGGGTAAGCCAAGCCCCCCGCAAAACCCCCCGCCGGTGCCCGTCGAGACCCGTCCCAAGCATGAATTGACGGAGCCTATGCTGTTTTATCTGTACGATGCGGCCGGCTGGCTGCGTTTTGTCGGCATTCTTCTTTTGATTAAAAGCGGCCTCTTCATTCTTGGGGGGCTTGTTTTTTCTATAGGCATCTTGGTCGCTTCAGGCTTTACTTATGTCTATGACGACTACGGCTTGGAATTTATGGGGCTTGCCTTTGCCCTGCTGGGCGCGGTGTTTTTTTTCCCCGCCCGCTATGTTTACCGTTTTGGGACGAAAATACGCAAGTACCGTTTTTCCAAAAAAGACGGCGATATGGAGTCGGCCTTAAAAAACAACAAATCTTTTTGGAAGTTTGCCGGCATTCTTTGCATCGTCTTTCTTGCCTTAATTCCGCTCTTTCTTGTGCTGGCTATAGCCGGCGGCATCCTCGCCGGATTTGGCGCGGCGATTCTATGAAGCCCTAGCCGCTATCCGGTAGCAATATGTAATAGTTAGCGGCTAGGGGCTTGACGGCAGGGAAAAAGTTTGTTATATTGTATTTGGAGCCGGTTTTCAGGCTGGTCTAGCGATTGGCCGAGGCTTTAATTTTATTATGGAGGACAGTAATATGTCAAATGAAAAGTACACATCGATTGTAAATGTTGATTTTCAGTATGCGCATCGTTTCATGGATTGGCCGAGGGAGGCCAAGCACCTTCACGGGCACTCTGGGTATCTCACTATCGAACTGGAAGACAAGGTAGACCCTGTTACCGGCTTTGCCCACTCGTGCAAAGACGGTTTTAAGAAAGCTTGGGAAGTGGTAGACCATTTTCATCATGGGACAATTTTCCAAGAGGGCGACCCGCTTCTTGACGCGGTTCTTGAGGTTTACAAAAAACACAACATCACAAACGACCCGGCGCATTGCGTGCCGTTAAAGAAAATCCAGCACGAGCTTGCATGGTCTTACCCGGAGTATCGAATTGTTGTTACCAAGAAGGTTTCTACTTGCGAAAATTTGTGCGAACTTTTTCACGCTCTGCTTAAAGACAAGATGCCTATCAAAAAAATAACAATGCGCTCGTCCCTTATGAACGCGGCAAGCAAAGAGTTTAAGTAAGAAGAAAAAACTGCCCCGACCAACCCCGCCGCAAGTGCCGGCGGGGTTGTTTTTTTCCCTAGGCCAGTGCGTGTTCCACCGTTGCAAGTTTTACCGCAGTGCAAAACACTTCCATTGCTGTATCCAGTTCCGCCGGGCTTGGAAAGGAAGGCGCTAATCGAATGTAGCGGTCTTCCGGGTCCTTGCCGTAGGGGTGGGTCGCGCCGGCATTGGTCAATGTAACCCCGGCCTCTTTGCACAGGCCTACAATGCGCTGGGCGCAGCCCGCTTGCGCGATGAACGTTACAAAGTACCCGCCGTCCGGTTTAATCCATTCACCCGCGCCAAGGCCGGCAAGCTCGGCCTCCAGCTTTTGAATAACCGCGTCAAACTTAGGGCGCAAAATATTCGCGTGTTTTTTCATTAGACCTCGAATATTCGCGACATTTTTTAAGAAACGCACATGGCGCAACATATTCAGTTTGTCCCAGCTTATCGCCTGCATGGAAAGCTGTTTTTCCGTAAAGGCGATGTTTTCCTTGGATGCGGCGAAAAAGGCCAAGCCCGCGCCGGGGAATGTTATCTTGTTGGTAGAACCGAAAAGATAAACCATGTTTGGATTCCCGGCATCTTTGCAGGCCTGCAAAAAATTCAACAGGGGAACGTCCTTGTAAATTTCGTGCATGGCGTATGCGTTGTCGCAAAAAATGCGAAAATCCTTTGCCGCCGGTTTTAACGCGGCCAGCCGCCGGACAGTGGCATCGGAATAAGTGATGCCCATAGGATTGGAAAACTTTGGCACAATCCAAATGCCCTTAATCAAGGGGTCTGCGCTTACAAGTTTTTCTATCATGTCCATGTCCGGCCCGTCTTGCGACGTCGGAATGTTTATCATCTCGATACCCATGAACTGGCAGATGGCAAAATGCCGGTCGTAACCGGGAACGGGACACAGGAACTTTACTTTTTCTTCTTTTACCCAAGGCCGCTCGGAACCCAGCACGCCGGCGAGCATTGCCCGCGCGACACAATCGTTCATAAAAGTAAGGGAAGTGGAACCCATGATGATGATTTCTTCGACAGAAACTTCCATGTATTCGGCAAAGAGCTTTTTCGCTTCTTTAATGCCGGTAAGCTCCCCGTAGTTGCGGCAGTCGATGCCGCCTTCCGCATAAACATCGCTTTTGGAGTTAAGGATGTCCAGCATGGGCATTGACAACTGAATTTGATCTTCGCCCGGTTTCCCCCTGGCCATGTTTAGCGAGATGCCTTTGGCTTTGTACGAATTGAATGCGCCGTGTAAGGCTTCTTTTTCCCGGACAAGCTCGTCTTTTTTCCAATCGCTGTAAGGTTTATTCATGTGTATCCCCCTGTGAGTTTTTAGCGAGTGCGCCCCGCCAATGACGGGGCGCGGAAGAAGCGATGATTAACTAGACGTTAATCATCGCTTTTTTAGTTTGTTACGGGAAAATTCCGCGCAGTTTTCTGGTTTCTGCCAGTTTTTTTATCGCCGTCATGTACGCGGCCGTTCTCATGCTGACTTTGTGCTGTTCGTGAATCTCGTAAACCGCCTCGAATGCGCTGCACATAATGCTGTTCAGCTTGCTGTTTACCTCTTCCAGTTCCCATTTAAGGAACATCAGGTTTTGCACCCACTCGAAGTAGGAAACCGTTACGCCGCCGGCATTGGCAAGAATATCCGGCACGACGATAACGCCCATGCCCTCCAGTATTTTGTCAGCCTCTACCGTGGTGGGGCCGTTAGCGCCTTCGACAATCAGCTTGGCTTTGATTTTTGCCGCATTGCCTTCGTTAATCTGGTTTTCCAGAGCGCAAGGAATCAGTATGTCGGTGTCAAGAAGAAGCAGTTCTTCGTTGGAGATTTGTTTGACACCGCTTTGCTGGTAGTTTTTAAGAAGGTTGCCCTTTGTGGACAGGTATTTTATAACATCTGGGATGTCCAAGCCGGCTTCGTTGTAAATGCCGCAGGAGACATCGCTTACCGCAATAATTTTTGCCCCAAGCTCGTTTATCAGCTTGGCGGAAAAACTGCCCACATTGCCCATGCCCTGAACAACGACGCGTTGTTTTTCTACCGGCATATTCAATTTTTTAAGAACTTCTCTGGTTGCAATCATAACCCCGCGGCCGGTTGCTTCCGTGCGCCCTAGGGAGCCGCCTAATTCCAGGGGTTTGCCTGTGGTAACGCCCGGCGACCATTTGCCCTTGATCGCGCTGTAGGTGTCAACAAGCCAGCCCATTGTTTTGCCCGATGTGTTTACATCCGGCGCGGGAATGTCGGCATCCGGCCCGATTATTGGGGCGATTGCCGCTGTAAAACGGCGGGTAAGGCGTTCAATTTCGGCTTCCGAGAGCTGGGACGGGTCTACGGTTACGCCGCCTTTTGCGCCGCCGTAGGGGATGCCGACGACTGCGCATTTGAAGGTCATCCATGCGGCCAGCGCTTTGACTTCGTTTTCGTCTGTGTCCGGGTGAAAGCGGATTCCGCCTTTGAAAGGCCCGCGCAGGCTGGAATGCTGGACGCGGTAGCCTTCGAAAACCTTTACAGAGCCGTCGTCCATGCGGACAGGGCACGACACTTTCAGTTCCCGCTCGGGGTACATAAATTCTATGTACTCGCTTTCTTTTAGCCCCAGTTTGCCTGCGGCATCACGAACTGTTGCAATCACATTGTCATAAGGATTGTGCTTACTCATCTGATCTGATCTCCCTTAAATGAAGCGATTTTGGGGAAGCGTCGCTTGTGAGTGCCGCTTCCCTTGGCTTTTTGTCTGTCGGCTTTGTTCAGTTTTTCAGACAAACGCCTACAAGCCGGGTTGCTCCTCCAGCAACGCTGGAAAAACCCCGGCCTCATGCCAGCCACAACAACAGTTGCCTGCCGTCATATTACATTTTATCACCACTGAATGTGGAAGTCAACGTTTTTTTTTATTTTTGTGATTAACTTGTGATAAGGAAGCACTGATTAGCTTCGAGTTAATCAGTGCTTCCTTAATCATCGTTTCCTTTGGCTCCGGCTTGCGGTTTTGAAAACTACGGCATATGACTGTGCGACTCGCCGTGGAACCAGACACGCTGCATATGCGTTTGAACGTTAACCAGAATACGCTTAACCGCATTGGCAGGCGGGTTGCTTTGGCTTATGCCCAGCAAATGATCCGCGCTAGCCGTGTTGTCCGTCGTGTGGACAAAAGGCTGCACCCACATATTCCGGCTGTCCGGATTGTTCGCATCGCCGTGGAACTCAGGGTCAAGCCAGAAAATGCTGGCATACGAAAGATTCCTGGCATGATTCCTCGCATACCCGAACATATAACCAAACCAGTTCTGCTCAAAAAATACCGCAAAACCCGTGCCCGGCCTAGTCGGCGCCGGAACCGGAATGTCAACATACTGCCCCCAGAAAATATCGGGGAAAGTAACCCTCACAGCATTGGGAACCATGCCCGCGTTTGCCGCATTGCTCCTGTCCAGCGAGTAAAAACTGCGCCTGCCGGACTGCGAGTTCAAAAAAACCGTCTGCGCCTGAATACGCTCGTCAAAACGCGCCGCGCCGCTGCCCCACTTCATGTTGTCATGCTGGTGCGCCCAGCGCACGCCCGTTTTGCCGGTGCGCCTCACCGAATGCCCGCCAGCCGTGCCGTCAAAAGCCCCAGGCCTGTCCATCTCGACAAAGACAACAGCCCTTATCCGGTTGTCGTTACGCGCACCAGTGTGCTCAAGAGCACGCCCCGCGTTAATCACCCTCAACGTCAGCGCCCCCGCTTCCGGCAGCGGCGACGGCGGCAACTCCTGCCCCCAATGCGCCGGCATATCCTGATTCCTCAGCGTAAGCACGCGCTCCGCCGCGCCCCCAGCAACATAGAAGTTGCCGCTATTAAACCGAAGCCCGGTAAGAACCGCCCGCCTGCTGCCATCCATAGATTCCACAAAAACATCGGCCGCAAAATCATCACCATGACCAATCGGCATCGCCTGACTGCTGAAAACGCCGAACCTTGCCCAGCCAGCAGGATCGATACTGCCAGACGGCGACCAGTTGTTCACGCTAAAGTAGCGCGACTCAACCGGGAAACGAGTGTTGCGAATCTCCACGCCAAGAATCCGCGCTTCCATGTCGCCGGCAGTCTGATTGTTCACAGCCACCGTTACGCCAACACGCTCCGGCGAGGGCAAACTTGGGTCGGGTGGAAGCTCTGACGGATCAATCACAATTTGAACCACCCGGTTGTGCAGATGCACGTTATCCCTTTCGACAGTAATCACATCGTCGCCCCAAAGCAAATCCATTTGCACAATAAACTGCTGACCCTGCCCGATAGAGAAGTCCCGGTCGCCGACAATTTCCACAAAGCCGGTTTCGTTAAGCGCAATCACGCCAGAAGGCCTGAAGTCCGAACTGAAGACAATCAAACTGTTGCTTCTGTCGTCGCGGCTGCGAATTGTTACAGATTCTACGGGGCGCGGCGTATTGTTTCTAATCTGAAGCGTGCCACGGCCGAAACCCTGGTCTTCAGGCAAAAACTGATCCTCTGCGGCATCCACAGCCGGCCACCGCGTGTCAATGTCATAAACCCCCATGTTCGTTCTGTAGAAAAACAAATTGTGCAACTGCAAAGCCTGCGGATCGTTTGACGGAACAATCACCACGTTCCGGGGACGGCTCGCCCGCTCTTGCCCGTTGTAAGTGTAAAAAACCTGCGCCTCCCAAGTACCCTGCCCAAGAGCGATGCTCTGCATATCGCGCGTGCGGACAGCCCCCATTGTAAAGGAGATTGCCCGGTTGCCCTCGTTGGTAAAAACCACGCGGTCGATGCTCTGGCTCCTAGTCATGTTTTGAACGACAAAAGTTCCCATGCGGTTCCTGTTTGACGGCGCGATTACCCCAGGGCTTGAGCCTTCGCCGGGGTTTGCATCCGGCGCAGCTTCGCCCAGGTCGCCCGGCAGGGAATCTTCCGGGTTTACAGTATGCGGCGGCGTTACTACGACATCGCCAACCCTGTTGCGGTAAAGCACCACTTGATACACCTGTTGCGAACTGAGAATGTGGAACTCTTGCACAATGGTTCCGTAAGTGCTGCCATCCGGCAAAGGCTCCGCCCCTTCGCGCAAGCGCCACTGCATTGTCGCAACATAAGTTACCTGCGTAGGCGGCAGAAAGATCGCCCTTGTCTGAAGCGCCCTTGGCATACCGGTAAAACCGCGTTCACGGTTCAGCAGTTCAAGCTGATGTTCTGAAAGATTGGCGTTTGGAAGAAACTGCGCCCAATCCGCCGGGTCGAACCTGATGTGAACCGATTCGACATCCACCGATCTGGAACGGTTTGCGATTACCAAAGCCCCGTCGGTTACATCGGTAAAATCGATGCGGCCGGTAACGTTTATGGCAATGCTTGACGGGTCAAAGTTCATAGGGTCAAGACACCCGGCAAGCCCGACTGTCATTGCCAAGACTGCGGCCAAAAAGCCGCTCTTTCTAATGAGCGTTTTCATCTTATTACTCCTTGGAAGCTGGGCGTACGGGCTAACTTTCGCTAGCAGGTTCCGCCGGGGGCTTTGCCCTGTTTATTGAAGAAAGTCGCTCCTTGGCAACTTTCTTTTACGGACTGCGTGGAAAACTGCAAAGCCGCGTACAAAACGAAGATGCTTTGCAAGCGGCTGCCATATTGAATATAATGATTCCGGCGTGGATCGGCAAGGATTTTCGCATTTTTTTTTTCGGGCAAGGCTACCCGGCTAAGTCGCGCTTCCCAGTTTGTTGATTTCGCGCACAAACTCTTCCAAGTTGCCGAACTGCCGGTAAACCGAAGCAAAGCGAATGTAGGCCACCTTGTCCATGCCTTCGAGCATCTCCAGAACCTTCTCGCCAATGACCGCGCTGGGGATTTCGCCGGCGCCCTTGCTCAAAATGGCGGTCTCATCCTCAATCTCGTTGACTAGGTTTTCAATCTGCATCCGCGAGAAGGGTCTTTTTTCCAGAGCGCGCCCTATGCCGCGTTCAAGTTTTGAGCGGTCGAAAGGTTCGCGCTTGCCGTCCCGTTTTACAACCATGAACTGTTTTTCGTCGATTTTTTCGTAGCTGGTAAAGCGGTAACCGCAACTTACGCATTCCCGGCGCCTGCGAATGGCAGCCCCGTTTGCCAAAGTGCGCGAATCGATGACTTTGTCTTCCATAGTGCCGCAGTGCGGGCATCTCATGATTTACCTCGCTTGGCTTGCCGCTCTACATGAAGAAATTGCAAAACTTCAGTTTTGTAATTTCCTCCGCCTAAAAAGCACATTTTTTAGCCTTTAGGCTAAAAAATTGCATAGCCATTTGCAAAACTAACCGAGTTTTGCAAATGGCTCTACATGACCTCCAGAAAGGGTATGCAGACCAGGTTTAGCGCGTCTTTCAACACCCGCATTACAGCGCGGGAGAGCTGGAGCCTTGCCCGGGAAAGCTCTTTCGTTTCGGCGTTCAAGATCGGGCAATCGTGGTAAAAACGGCTGAAGGCACGGGAAAGGTCGTAAAGATAGGCGGTTAAGTGCGAAGGGTCAAGTTTCGCCGCTGCCTCCGCAACCGCCGCCGGGTAGGCGGCAAGCATTTTTACAAGCTCCCATTCGGGGTCAGACACAGCCCCCGGCGTGTACGCTGACGCAGATGCAATCTGCGCCTGCCCCTGCAAATTTTCCCCGGCCGCGTCCTTGCGCAGCATGGAGGAGATTCGCGCCCCCATGTATTGCAAGTAAGGCCCCGTGTTGCCAGTAAAGGAAAGCGACTCCTTGGGGTCAAAGAGCATATCCTTTGCCGGGCTTACTTGCAAAAGATAGTAGTGAAGCGCGCCCAGCGCGATTTTTTCGGCGACCTCGCCGGGGTTGCCCACTTCTTCTTCCCGCTCCTTTTCGCGGATTTCTTCCAAGGCCATGTCCCGCAGGCTGTCGATCAGGTCGTCCGCGTCCACGACCGTTCCTTCCCGGCTTTTCATTTTTCCCTCCGGCAGGTTGACCATACCGTAGGAAAGGTGGTAAAGGTTCTTCGCCCATGCGTAGCCGAGTTTGTCCAGCAGGGTAAAAAGCACCTTGAAGTGATACTGCTGCTCGGAGCCGACAACGTAAACAAGCTGGTCGAAAGGCCAGTTTTCATGACGCTTTACAGCCGTCCCAAAGTCCTGAGTGATGTAGATCGAGGTTCCGTCGCTTCGCAGCAGGATTTTTTTGTCGAGTTTTTCCGCGCTAAGGTCTACGGCGACAGCTCCGTCCGGCTGGCGGAAAAAAAGCCCTTTTTCCAGTCCCTTCAACACCTCGTCCTTGCCCAAGAGCCATGTTTGGCTTTCAAAATCGTAGTGGTCAAAGGAAACGCCCGTGCGGGTGTAGGTTTCCTTCATGCCGGTTACCGCCCAATCCGTCATCTTTTGCCAAAGCTCGGTCGTTTCGCCGTCGCCGGCTTCCCATTTTCGCAAAAGCTCCTGCGCCCGTATCATTAGCGGGGCTTCGGCCTCTGCCGCCGGCTCTGGAATGCCGCCCGCCACGCGCTGGGCGACTTCTTCTTTTAGGTCTTTGCTAAAGCGCACATACCACCGGCCTACAAAGTGATCGCTTTTTACGCCTTCCGATTGCGGAGTCTGCCCCTGCCCGTGTTCTTTATAGGAAAGCATTGATTTGCAGATGTGTATGCCCCGGTCGTTGATGATGCAAGTCTTGCGCACTTTCGCCCCGCAAGCGGCCAAGATGCGCGAGACGCTTTCCCCCAGCACGTCGTTCCTAAGATGCCCCAAGTGAAGCGGCTTGTTGGTGTTCGGGCTGGAGAACTCCACCATGACTTTTTTGTCGTTCAGGCTGGCCGGTCTGCCAAAGGGGAAGTCCCCGTCGCCGTCTTGTATCCCCGGTTTTAATGCCTCGGCCAGAACTGCCGCCGCTGTTTCCCCCCGGTTGAGCCTTATGTTCAAGTAAGGCCCCTCGGCCTCGAAGGTCTCGCCTGAGTTTTCTTTCGCCAGAATCGCCGCCGCCGCCGCCGCGATTTGCCCAGGAGAGCGGCGCAGCAGTTTTGCAAAGGCAAACATGGGTATGCCGATGTCTCCCATTTGCGGGTTGGGCGGTATTTCCGCGTTGACATCGTTGGGGTTTATTGCGGCTGTAATTCCGGCTTCTTGCGCCAGGGCACTTATTGCCCCGGCGACGCGCATTTTCCAAGGCTCTCGATAATCGTACATATTTTAGCCGATTACTGCTACCGCCTCTATTTCTACAAGCACGTTTTTGGGGAGTCCCTTGACGGCCACTGTGGATCGGGCTGGTTTTCCGGTAAAGTGTTTTTCGTAGACTTCGTTAAACGCGGCAAAGTCGCCCATGTCGGCAAGAAAACAGGTGGTTTTTATTACGCCTGTAAGCGAGGACCCGGCGGCTTCCAAAATGCCCTGAAGGTTTTTTATGACCTGCTGTGTCTGCGCGGCGATTTCTGTCCCGACTATTTCCTTTCCGTCTGCCGAAAGCGGGATTTGCCCGGCTGTAAATACAAGTTTTTCCCAAATCATCCCCTGGGAATACGGCCCTATGGCCGCTGGCGCGGCGGTGGTTTGTACTGGTTTCATTTTCAATTTTCCCCTTGTTTTATGTTTAGGCGATTCCGCCCAAAGCCCGGCTGGTTTTGCACGGTGTCCTTGTTTGACTCTACACTATCCCCGCATTTTTGTCAATCGAATTGTCCGTAATTGCAACAATTCTACATTTAAGGTGCCTCAAGAAGGCGTAATACACGGCGGGGGGCTTTGCCCCGGCCCCCTCCCCTACAACTTCCGCAACAGTTCCATCGGTTTTAGCTTGCCGGCGCGGCGGGCGGGAATCCACGAGGCGGCTACGGAGCAGAACACCGTAAAACAGCCGATCAGCAAAACCAAGTTCCAGTCGATGATAATCGGAATCGTTTCCAGATAAAAGTCCCGGTCGAGAATTACCACAGCTCCGCCTTGAAACAGCGCGGAAAAAAATGTTAAAAGAGCTTCCAGCGAGCGGATTATCGGGTTGATATTCTTGCCGATCAACAACCCAAGCCCTATCCCCAAAACCGCACCCAAAAGACCCGTCAAAAAACTGCCCCACAGAAAAATTCCGGTTACACCCCTTACACCCGCCCCGTTCACCTTAAGCACGGCAATATCCCGCTGGCGTTCCAATACAAGCATAGACGTGGCAAAAGAAACATTCACCGCCGCCACAATTACGATAAGCGCCATGATAAAAAGCAAAAGCTGCCGCGTCGCCTCGTAGGAATTGTACTGAGCGCGAAGCAAATCCATCCATGTAAAGACACTAAAACCCGCGCCCAAGACAGAGCGAATAGACCAAGCGAAATAATTCGCCTCCCGGTAAGGCTCGTCGATTTTAACCAAAAGACTCGCCGTCGATAAAGTCGGGCACAAAATCTCCAGCCCGCTTTCCCATGTAATAATACTCCAAAGAGCGTCAAGCTCGTGATAGCCGGAAGAGACCACCCCCCGAACCACAAAGGGAGTAATCGTCGGAATGCTCCCCCCGCCGGCGCTGGTTCTAATCGTCATAAGCCGCACAGTGTCGCCCACCGCAGCCCCAATCGAGTCGGCAAGACTGTGCCCCAAGAGCATTTCCCGGTCGCCTTCCAGCCGAGCAGACCCTTCGATAACTTCAAGGTAGTATGCACTGCCGGGGTCTTCCCAGAAAGACGGCTCCACAGCGCGGATAGCCGCGCCCGTCCTGCCCGCACTGCCGACCAGCACGCCGATACTTCGCTGCTCTGGCCAAGCCCCGCGCACCCCTTCAATCTCGTTTATACTTGGAATGGAGCCTTCGATGTCCCTGTGGTTCATGGCGTTGAAAACCTGCAAATGCCCGGTTCCCAGTTCAAGATAGCGGTCTAGAATGCCGCGAATCATGCCGTCGGCGACGATCAGCGTAACGATAATGGGGATAAGGCTGACGGCAATCCCGGCCGCCGCCCCCCTTAAATAACGCCCCCCTTCGTGGGCGCGTCCCCACAGATAACGCAGGGCGATAAAAAAACCGGCTCTATTTTTCAAAAAAGGCTCCCTTCATCTATTAAAACGCTGACTCTCCCGGCTCGTAACATTTTTTCCGGAAAAACTCACACAAAGGCACGGTCGTTCGGAATTGATCACACAAAGGCACAAAGGCACTAAGGCACAAAGTACAGCTTTGAAAGCTCCGCTTCATCACTCTTATCTCCCATTATCATTATCTTCTATAATATGAAGCAAGAGGCAGGCGCGGGCTTATCAAAGTTTCGCCCTAACCTCCGAACCTTTGTGCCCCCGTGTGATCCTCTCTTCATAAAGAATGCGCAAGACCGGCGCCCCCTGTCTCCGCAAGCAAGCCGCTTTCCAGCCGGTAGCGCAGGGAGGCTCTCGCCGCCACTTTTTCGTCATGCGTTACCACGATAAGCGTTTTCCCCCATTTTTCCGCCCCGTCAAAAAGAAGCTGCGCCACCATCGCGCTGTTGTCGGGATCGAGGTTGCCCGTGGGTTCATCGGCAAGGATAACCTCCGGGTCGTTGACCATCGAGCGGGCGACCGCCACACGCTGTCGCTCGCCGCCCGACAGTTGCGATGGAAAATGCTTGAATCTTTCTTCCATTTTAACATCGCAAAGCAGAGCGCGCGCCTTTTCCAAAGCGTCCTTCTTGTTCGCCCCGGCAATGTAGGCCGGCAGCATCACGTTTTCCAAGGCGGTAAAATCTTTTAACAGATAGTGAAACTGAAAGATGAAGCCCACCCGGCGGCTGCGGTAGTCCGCAAGCTCTTTTTCGCCCAGGGCGGTAATCTCGGTCGCGCCGATAAAAATCTTGCCTTCGTCCGTTTTGTCCAGCCCGCCAATGATGTTAAGAAGCGTGCTTTTGCCACAGCCGCTTTGCCCGCTTATGGCCACCGCCAATCCGCGCTTAATTTCAAAACTTACGCCGCGCAAAATGTGCAGAACCTCCGTGCCGGATGCAAAGTTCCTGACAATGTTTTCGGCTTTAACCACGATATCCGCGTTCTCTGCACTATTCACTGCGCAAAACCTCCGCCGGCTGAATTTTGGAAACCTTGCCCGATGCAAACCATGCGGCCAAGAGCGACGAAAGAAAGCCGAACATGAAAACGATAGCCACCTCGTGCGGGATAATGCGCGAGGGGATTTCGCGGATGTAAAAAACGGCGGGCGAAAAAATCGCAAAGCCGCCGGCACCCCAGCCGTCTATCAGCCCAAGCTGCAATGCGGCCGTGTTCAAAAAGCCGATTACCGTGTTGACAAGGGTTTCTATGCCGGAGAAAAAGGCCTGGATGTTGGCCGAAATTAAAAGCCCGAAGACAAGCCCCGCCCCCGCGCCGGTAAGCCCGACGACCGCCCCGTCGCAGACGAAGACAAAGCGCACCGACCGCTCCATTCCGCCGACCGCCCGCAAAAGCCCGATCTCTTCCTGCCGCTCCAGCACGGCGCGTCTTTGCGCCTGATAGATGTTAAGGCCGACAACGATGAAGATAAGCCCGACCAAGATGAACATGAAGAGTTTTTCGGTTCGCAGCGCGTTGAAAAATGCGCGGTTGTAGTCGCGCCAACTGGAAAAGTGAATTGCCTGCAAGTGTTCGGCTTCCAAAAGCCCGCTTAACTCGACGTTCCTCTGGGCGGCCGCCATGATGTGCCGGTCGTTGAAGCGGTTGTTGATTTTTAGGCCAAGCACAAGGTCGTCGGCATCGAAAAATGCGCGGGTGCTTTCTATATTGATGAAGGCCCAGCCGGAGTCGTATTCGTAATGGCCGGTGCGGAAAAGGCCTGTTATCCTGAAGGTTTCGCTGCCGGTGGCCTCGTCGCCGTAGCCCCCGCCGAGTATGCCCGTTATGGAAAACAGGGTAACTTCGTCGCCGGCGAACAGCCCCAGTCTTCGGGCTAGTTCCGCGCCCAGGACGGCGTAGCGCGGCTGGGAGATGTCGAAGTGGCCGCTTTCCATTTCCAGTCTGTCTGCCATTGCCGGGTCGATTTCCAGCGCGTTTTCCGGCAGGCCTCTTACGAGCACGGGTTGTTGGCCTGCAAGTCTGCCTCTTGCCAGTCCCCAAAACTCCCGAAAAGGCACTGCGGCGGTTATGCCGGGGGTTTCCAGCATGATGTTTTGCAAGTCTTGCGTTTTTTCGGCGGGGAAGGCCTCCACGCGCAGGTGGTAGGAGGACACTTCCAGTATGTTTTCGATAAAGCCAAGCTGAAACCCGTTCATTACGGCAAGGATCACGATGAGTGCCAACACGCCGGTTGCTATGCCTAAAACGGCCAGCGGGTTTCGCCGCTTTTTCGAGATATATCGCGCTGCCACGAACCAAATCCAGCGTTTGTTCAATTTTGCCTCCATAACGTTATGCTTGCCGGCAAGTTTGCCGCTTTTTAACAAGCATATTCTAACAGAATCCGCGGGCAATTTCTAGGGAGGCACAGATTAAATCCCACCGAGGATGCGGATTAAAATCCGAATCTGTGCTTCTTACCCGTATTTTGCGCAATGAAATGAGCAAATACAGAGGGAAACGCTGATTAGCTTCGAGTTAATCAGCGTTTCCCTAGATGCCGGCTGCCGAGCGAGGAATTTTCACCACGGAGATCACGGAGTTTTGCTTTGCGAGCGGCTGCCCGGCGGGAAAGCCCCTGCCGGCTCAAGAAAGAAGGCTCACACGGAGGCACAAAGGACAAAGCGCCTTCGTGTGAGACCTATCTTACGGAGCGGCGCGGACAAAGGCGTCGCTAAAACCTATGCTTCTGAAACGCTGCATAACTGCGCCGCCTTCCCCCTGGCTCAATGGCCCAAGGAGAATGCGGAACAAGGGATTCGCGGCGCTTCCGGCGTTGAACACCGCCAAGGGATATTCGTCGCCAATACTGCGGATTACATTTTCAGCGCGTTCCTCGCTGGTAAAGGCCCCTACCTGCACATAAAACCGGCCGCTTTCAAGGGCGCTCACCAAGTGCCGCTGCAAAAGCGGGAACTGGACACCGTCATCCGGGACTTCCACCACGGGGGGCGGCTCCGCAGGCGGCGCAAACGGGACTTCCTGTTGCGCCGGCGCGGGCTGTTGCACAGGAGCCTGCGCGATGAAGCCTTCGCCCGGCGGGGGCGCGGCGATCATTCCGTGGGCATCGTCATCTGCGCCCGCATCTGCGGCCGCATCCGCGACCGCATCCGCGACCGTGTCCCTTGTGATTCCGGGAATTATATCGTCGGGATTTATGCTGTGCCCCGGAAGCGCCGGCGGCGGGCGCATCTCGGCAGGCCGCAAGCGGAAGTCGAAATGTTCCAGATCGGCAAACCAGTCGGGCAACTCGTCGCCTCCCGGCGCGGCGGCATCATCCGTAGCTTCCGCTACGGCGGCCGGCGGCAGGGGCTGCACGGGAATCTCCGGAACGACAACCGGCGGCTGTTCCCCGGAAGGCTGCGGCCAGACAACCACAGGCGGCTGGGGCGGCGGGGTCGGCTGTACGGGAGCCTCCGTTATGGCCGGCTGAGGCGGCGGTGTTGGCAGTGCGGGAGCCTCCGTTATGGCCGGCTGA
>JGI24700J35501_10930751_pt1 | contig 21649 bp, 22 predicted proteins | sample TergutTh196P1_FD_35501 | JGI IMG/M metagenome (IMG submission 35501)
TTCTGCATGAATATTTTGCAAATTTTGCAAATACAATCATAAAATTTTTAGGAGGTACATTATGATAATTTTTAAGGGAACTTTGTTTATGATTTTGTTTTTTGTGGCGGCAGCCTTAATCAGCGGAATGGGCGTGTTTTTCGTTGACATTATATTTATTGTGTTTATTCTTGTGGCGTTGGCGGTATTTATGTGGCTGTCTGCAAGCGGAAAAATAATTAGAACCTACGTAAAAACTAGCTTGCAAAAAGATTACAGCTATAGTGCATCCGAATTTGCGCAAATAGCCACAGCTTGCAAAAATACCATCAAATTTATAATGGGAACAGGATTTATCTTGTTTATGTTTGGATTGGTTCAACTTCTTGGAAGATTGGATACTCCCGAAGTTATAGGAATCGCCGTTGCAATGAGCCTTATATCGCTGTTGTATGCTTTGGCGGTTTCGTTTTTAGTGTTTTGCCCGCTGCAGGCTTGGGCGGAAAACAAACTCGCAGAAATGTAATAAATAATTTTCGCAAAATAAACGGTGGACAATGTCTGCCGTTTTTGTTTTGTCAACTGATACATTTATATCTCGGATAATATTGCAATGTACAAATTGCATAATAAAAAAATTTTTATTTGACTAAATTTTAATATTGTTATATACTTTATGTACACTATTTTACTTATACATTCTAATAAGACAAAATTTTTTGTGCAAATTGCCAATAAAAAATCCAATATCTTTAATTTTTACAAAAAAAATATAAAAAATCCATTTACATTTGGACTATAATGTTGTAATATGATTGTAATGTAAATTGTGCAACAGTAAGACAGCCCAATCGGCTGTTAAAATCAAAGTGAGGTGTAGTAATGACAATTCCAAAATCTAAAGGCACAGCAAAAAAGCATTCTGGCAATAGTTACATGGCGCGCCATTGGGGATTATACGCTATGTTGGCTTTGCCACTTATTTACTTTTTTATTTTTAGCTATGTTCCAATGGTAAATATTTTGATTGCGTTTACGCAAAACAACGTACTTTTGCCCGTTTGGGAAGTGCCTTTTGTGGGTTGGGCTAACTTTCAACAAGCCTTTACCCTTTCCCCATTTAGGGATGCCGTTCGCAACACGTTAATGTTTAGTGCACTCGACCTGTTTGTTGGGTTTCCTGCACCTATTATTTTAGCATTATTGTTAAACGAGTTGAGAATGCCCCTTTTCAAAAAAATAACGCAAACAATTTCCTATATGCCTTTCTTTTTATCCTGGATAATTGTTGGCGGACTTGCAACACGCCTATTTTCCAATAATACTGGCGCGGTTAATAATATTTTAACCTACATGGGATTTTCAACAATTCCGTTTTTAACTTCCAATGTTCATTGGGTGTTGACAAACGTTTTTACCGCCATTTGGCGAACAGTTGGCTGGAACACAATTATCTATCTTGCGGCAATAACTGCTGTAAACCCCGAATTATACGAAGCAGCCGACATGGACGGTGCATCTCGTTTACGCAAAATGTGGCACGTTACATTGCCTGGAATTCGCCCAGTTATCGTCATTTTGTTAGTTTTAACACTCGGCGGTATTATGGGAGCAGATTTATCTCGGTTTTTAGCTATGGAAAACTTGCTTGTTAGAACAGTTTCGGAAGTTATTCCTACTTTCGTTTTCCGTTGGGGCTTGCAAAGTATGCAATTTTCACTGGCTGCCGCAATCGGTATTTTCCAATCTATAATTGGAACATTCCTGTTGCTTGGCTCTAACTGGCTAGCGAAAAAACTCGGCGGTAATGGTTTTTGGTAAACTTGCTATATGACAACTGTCGAAACTACTATAGATGGTTATAATTACACGGCTCAGTAATTATAATCGTGCTACCGCTAACTAAGGCTAGCGGTAGCAGCTTACTAAAAGGAGGAAATTTTATGGATGGTAAACAAAGAAAAACCGATGCTGGCGATGTAGGAATTATCATATTTATGCTGTTTTTGATTGCATTGTGCATTCTGCCTGTTATGAACGTGGTTGCTACAGCGTTTTCTAGCCCTGGTGCGGTTATGCGGCAGGCGGTTACGTTTTTGCCCGTCGAGTTTCAAACTGGCTCGTTTATGGACGTTTTAAGCGATTCGCGGTTTATGCGCAGCATGGCTTGGACAGGTATTTTAACCGCAATAGTTGTTGTTATCAACCTATTTATGACAATTTTATGTGCGTATCCTTTAACTTACGATTCGCTTAAAGGTCGCAAAATTATCTCGTTATTTATTATTTTTACAATGCTTTTTAGTGCTGGACTTATCCCTGCATTTATCCTTTTTCGGGATTTAGGACTTATAAATAATCCGCTAGTGCTTATTTTACCTGGCATGATTAGCGTTTTCAACATGATAATTATGCGTAACTTTTTTATGGGAATACCAGAAAGTTTGAAAGAATCCGCTGAAATGGACGGCGGCGGTCCTATGACCGTTTTAATCAAAATATATTTGCCGCTGTCAACTCCAGTTATGGCTACAATCGGCTTGTTTTATGCTGTTGGTCGTTGGAACGGTTTCCAAGATGCACTTTTCTTCCTACCAAGTGCTCCCGATTGGCATCCTATACAACTGCTACTTTACAACATTCTGCAAAATTTAACCGCTGTTGACGCAATGGATCCAGGTGCATCCGCCGCTCCAGGTTGGGGACAAACCGTGCAATCCGCCGCTATTGTTATTGCGATGATTCCTATTTTGTGCGTTTATCCTTTTGTGCAAAAATATTTTGTGCAAGGTGCAACACTTGGTGCTGTAAAGGGTTAAACTTGCATTTTTGTTAAACCGTAGGGGCGGATTCGCCTGTCGTACGGGCAGTTATTATCCGCCCGTACGAAAATTACCAAATTTTCACATTATACAACGATTACTAATTTTACATTTTTGAAAGGAGAGCATATGAAAAATAAAAATAAAATTTTCACTCTACTTTTCAGTTTGTTTTTGATAAGTATTGTAGCCGCTTGTGCTACAGAAAGTCCTGCTGTAACAGCTCCGCAGGGCAATGCAGCCGAAACCGCTGTTGAACCTGTGGCAAATCCACAGTTGCGGGACGGTTTGGACGACAATCTGCGTTTTACAGAGCCGCGCACAATTAGCGTTGCTTTGTGGGATAGATCGCACGACAGAATCCCCAATTTTAACGAGAGTTATTGGGCAGAATGGGTGCAATCACAAATTTTGGAAGATCACAACATCATAGTTGAGTGGGTTCCCGTACCACGTTGGGAAGAGGCGGAGTTTCAATCAACGCTACTTTCGGCTGGTTCAGCCCCCGATATTGGCTACACGTTTAACATGGGAATGCTAACTACTTTTTCGCAAATGGGCGGTATGCAAGATTTAGCCCCTCTAATGCGAAATTACGGCGATTTATTGCCGCATTTGTACACTCTTTTGGGGAACAATATTTATTGGAATTTGGATCCGCTTACAGGCGAGTTGTTTTCTATTGCTGGACGGTTAATCATTGACGGACGCAACAATATGTTCGTTCGTGAAGATTGGCTTGATGCTCTCGATTTAGAAATTCCCCGAACGGTTGACGAGTTCGAAGAAATGCTTGTAGCGTTTCGCGATAACGCCGAGTTACTTTTGGGCGATGATGCCGCCAATATTATCCCTTATCAAGTTGCGGCAGAAATCGGTTGGACGATAGATCCGATATTATCGGCAAATATCCCCAACGATTTATCCGAGCGTGAATGGTTTAGATACGGTTTTGATATACGCCGTTTTACCGTTCCTGGCATACAAGAGGGCGTTCGCACAATAAACCGCTGGTATCATATGGGCTTGCTTTGGGACGATTTTACGGTTTACGACATCAATCAAACAATGGCATCGGATTTGATACGATTGGGCTATGTTGGGGCGTTTGCTGGCAACTGGGATTTCCCATTTAGAGCCCAAGATGCACTAATTACAACAATGCGTGAAAATCAAGGCGAGCAAGCCAACTTTATTGCAATTCCGCCGCTCCGCAACGATGCTGGCGTTTCTGTTAATCGTATGCCAAATCCTGTTGACCGATTTATTTTCTTCCCAACCACCAACAACGAACCTTTAGCATCGTTGCTATATTTGGATTGGATAAGCCGCCCCGAAGTTATTGAATTTTTGGCGTTTGGCATTGAGGGTGTACATAGACAAACTCACGCCGACGGTGCAATAGAAGTATTAGGCGAAACCGATACGCACAGTTGGCCCGACCACCAGTTTATTCCGTCGCTCCGCAATTTTGACATAGCAATTACAATAAACGGGATAAGTTTGGGCGATCCTGTACTGGATGCACGTACTTTGGCGTTTGGTTATCCAGGAATTGCCCCTGAAGCTATTATGTATTCGCGAGCGGCTGGCTTGGATTTTGCCTATTTTCCACGTAACGTAGTAACGCGCATTCGCCCAACCGAAGAGGGAATGAGCGTTCCGTTAGCCGATCAACGAGAAATTATTTTGGCACAGCTTATTTCGCAAGCAACGCCCGAAACTTTCGACAGTATGTGGGCAACGTTATTTCAGCAATATCTAAATCTCGGTGCGCAAGCGATAATTGATGATCGTGATGCCGCTTGGGTTGAGGCTTTTGGCGATGTTGATACAATGCCCGATTAAAATTATTTTTGGCAATTTTTTAGCAATAATGGGATTTTATCCTGTTAAAATATATTGCAAAAAACAATAATAAAGGAGATTTTTTGAATGAAGAGAACAATTTTAATTTTGGCCTTTAGCTTTTTAATGCTAGGCTTGGTAGCCGCTTGTGCTACCGATGACACAACCGCACCAGCTCCAGCGCAAGGTGGTGCAGCAACTGGCGACACAGCCGCCGCAGGTGGCGATACAGCTGCCGCAGTTGAAACAGTATCTGGCAGAGATAGACTTGATGCCAACAGACGGTTCACTGAACCAGCACACATTAGTGTAGCTTTGTGGGACAGATCTCACGAGCGTATTCCTAACTTTGCCGAAAGTTACTGGGCAGAATGGGTACAAGCACAAATTTTAGAAGATCACAACATAGTAGTTGAGTGGGTTCCCGTGCCACGTTGGGACGAGCCTGAATTTCAATCGACCTTGCTTACCGCAGGTATGGCTCCAGACATAGGTTACACTTTTAACAACGGCATGGTTACAACATTCGCAGGTATGGGCGGTATGATTAACCTCTACCCATTATTGCAAGAATACGGCGATTTGTTGCCAAATATGTACTCCCTTTTGGGCGACAACATTTATTGGAACTTTGACCCAACAACGGACGAACTTTGGAGCATTACTGGTCGCTTAATGCAAGACGGTCGTGTGCTTACATTTATCCGTGAAGACTGGTTGAACACTTTAGGAATTGCTCCACCAACAAACTTTGACCAATTTGAAACCGCTTTAAGAGCCTTCCGTGATAACGCTGATGTACTTTTGGGCGATAACGCAGCTAACATGATTCCTTTCCGCCTTGACCATGACACAGGATGGAGCTTGCAAACTTTGATTGAGTCGTTTATTCCTAGCAACATAAGCGAACGCGAGTGGTTTGTAAACGGTTTTGACGACAGACGTTTCCATCACCGTGATGCAGTTTTCGAAGCAACAAGAATTGTCAACGGCTGGTTTGACGAAGGTTTAATTTGGCGCGATTTCGTATTGCACCCACCAGGAGATCCTATGGGCGATGACCAAGTTCGTTTGGGCAATGTTGGCTCGTTTGTAGTAAACTGGGATTTACCTTTTAGAGCTGCCGATGCACTTATTACCGAAATGCGTACAAACGTGGGCCCAGAAGCCAACTTTATTCCAATTAACCCATTCTTGAACGACCAAGGCAACGTGCAAATGTTCTTCCCTAACCCAACCGACAGATTCATTTTCTTCCCAACAACAAACGCTGATCCACTTGCATCTCTTATCTATCTTGACTGGATTAGCAGACTTGATGTAATTGAGCATTTGGCTTTCGGTATTGAGGGCGTACACAGATTAACCCATGACAACGGTGCTATCGAAGTTTTGGGCGAAACCGAAACTCACAGCTGGCCAGATAACCAATTTATTCCATCGTTGCGTAACTTTGACATAGCAATCACAATCAACGGCGTAAACTTGGGCGATCCTTATCTTGATGCTGCAACTTTAGCATTGGGTTATCCTGGAATCGAAGCATCCGCTATTATGGAGGCTCGTGCCGCTGGTTTGGACAATGCAGTTTGGTTTAGACAAGTGCAAACTCGTGTAATCGACTCGCAAGAGGGCATGAGTACGCCACTTAACAGCCAAAGAGATGTTATTTTCCATACAGTTATTGCCAACACTTCGCCAGCCGATTTTGAAGTAACGTTTAATGCAATGTTCCAAAACTACCTTGCAATGGGTGCACAAGCTATTTTAGACGAACGCGACCAAGCCTGGGTTGAAGAATTTGGCGATGTTGACAGAATGCCAGACTAAATCGAACAACTGGATAATTGATAATATCATAAAAAAACGCCCCATAATTTTTGGGGCGTTTTTTGGCGAGTTTGAAAATTTCAAAATTTTTTTGACAAAGCCAAAAGTGTGTTATATACTGTATTTGTAAGGTTTATAAATAAATTAGCTTAATGAAAAAATGGGCGGATTCGTCCGTTTTCCCTTGCGTCTGTAGCTCAGAGGATAGAGCAACCGCCTCCTAAGCGGTAGGTCGCGCGTTCGACTCGCGCCAGATGCGTGTAAATTACCACTAAAATAAAAGGAGATATTATTATGAAAATGACATTACGCTGGTTTGGTCCAGGTTTTGACACTGTAAGTTTGAAATATATTCGCCAAGTTCCTGGCGTTGTGGGCGTTGTTTCCACCTTATTCGAAAAACGTCCAGGCGAACTTTGGACACAAGCCGAGGTAAAAGCCTTAAAATCCGAGATAAACCAAGCTGGACTCGAACTTTCGGGCATTGAAAGCGTTAATATTCACGATTCCATTAAAACAGGCACATCTGAACGAGATGAACATATCGAAACCTACATAAAATGCTTAACTGCTCTCGGCGAAGAGGGCGTTGACATGGTTTGCTACAATTTTATGCCCGTTTTTGACTGGACTCGCTCCGATTTGGCAAAGGAACGCACAGACGGCTCTTTTGTACTGGCTTACGACCAATCCGAGATTGACAAAATTATCCCAGAAGAAATTTTCGCCGCAATGGATAAAAAATCGGACGGGCATATGTTGCCTGGTTGGGAACCCGATAGAATGGCGAAAATTAGCGAACTTTTCGCTATGTACAAAAATGTTGACGAAGAAAAATTATTCGAAAACCTAATTTACTTTCTAAAGGCAATCGGCGATGTTTGCGAAAAATATAACATTAAAATGGCGATTCATCCCGACGATCCCGCTTGGCCAGTTTTTGGATTGCCCAGAATTGTTACCAACCAAAAAAATCTACTCCGCTTAATAAATGCAGTGGACAAAACTTACAACGGCGTAACGCTCTGTACTGGCTCGCTTGGCTCTAATCCAGCCAATAATATCCCAGAAACCATAAAAAGCCTAAAGGGCAGAATCCATTTTGCGCACGTTCGAAACCTAAAATATCACAGCGAAGGCTCTTTTGAGGAGGCTGCACACCTTTCTGCGGACGGCTCAATGGACATCGCCGCCATTATGAAAGCCTTTTACGATACCAATTTTACTGGTCCAATGCGTCCCGATCACGGCAGAATGATTTGGGGCGAGCAAGCAATGCCAGGTTATGGGCTGTACGACCGTGCTTTGGGTGCATCGTATCTTTTGGGAATTTGGGAAACGTTGACAAAATATGTAAAATAAAAAAGTTATTACAAAATTTAAGACAAATGTTGAAATGAGGAAAAACGGGCGGATAATATTCGCCCGTTATTTATAAATTCGCAATTCGATAAAAATTCAACCATATTTATATTTCAGCATTTTACAACATTTTTCAGTACGCATTTATCGCTTCGATAACGTAACTCAACTCGTCGTCGGTCATTCCGCTGTACAGCGGCAACGACAAAACGCTGTCGGCGTATTTTTCGGCTATCGGAAAATCCTCTTTTTTGTAGCCGAGATACGCATACGCCTCGGATAAATGCGGCGGAATCGGATAATGTATAATCGTACCGATTTCCTTTTCCGCAAGATAATTTATGAACTTTTCGCGTTCGTTCCGATTGCCCAGTTGCACCACAAATTGATGCCAAACTGTTTCGCAATTTTCCTGTATTTTGGGAAAAGTTACAGCCGAGTTTTTTATTTCCGCCAAATAGCGGTTGCAAATTTTGGTGCGTTCGGCATTTATTTCATTGAGATACTTTAACCGAACCGCCAAAAAAGCCGCTTGCAGTTCATCCAGCCGAGAATTTGTACCCACAACTTTGTTATAGTAGCGTTTTTCGCTGCCATAATTGCGGTACGTTCTAAAATCGTCATTTAGCTTGTCCGAGTTTACCGTTACGCAACCAGCATCGCCAAACGCTCCCAAATTTTTTGACGGATAAAACGAGAAACAGCCAATATCGCCAAAATTTCCCGTCATTGTTTCGCCCTGCTTTGCACCGTGAGATTGTGCGCAGTCTTCAACAACGTACAAGCCGTGTTTTTTGGCAATTTCGTTGATTGCCAACATATCCGAGGATTGCCCATACAAATGAACCGCCAAAATTGCCTTCGTTTTAGCGGTTACTGCCTTTTCGATTTTCGTAACATCCAAATTAAAGTATTCGTTCGGTTCGACAAAAATTGGCGTTGCACCGCTCATGGTTATTCCCATAACGCAAGCAATATAAGCATTCGCTTGCACAATAACTTCATCGCCTGCGCCAATTTTTAGCATTCTAAACGCCATCCATAAAGCATCCAATCCGCTTGCCAAACCTACACAAAACTTTGCACCAACGTATTTTGCAAAACTCTGTTCAAAATTGTCAACTTCTTTTCCCAAAACATACCAACCAGAACGCAAAACACGCAAAGCCGCCCTCTCATATTCCTCTTGATGCCGCTCGAAAGCACGATCAAGCCTATTTGCCCAAATTTTCATTTTCACCCTCCAGGACCTTGGGCGCCCGCCTGCCGGCGGACAGGCTGCCCAAACCCGCTGGGTACGCGTACCCAGACCCGCACATTTTTTTATTTTTGTTGTTAATCTAAATTCAATTTTTGATTTTAAGTTAAATTCAATTTTTATATTCGCCTGAAATTATGCGATTTGTCCAAGTTTGGTTGTCAACGTACCATTTTAGGGTTTTGGCGATTCCTTCTTCGAAGGTTAGTTGCGGTTGCCAACCTAATTGTGCGGTTATTTTGGAGTTATCTATTGCGTAACGTTTGTCGTGGCCAGGGCGATCTTGTACGTATTTTATTAGGGTTTCGGGTTTGCCCAATATTTGCAGGATATTTTTTACAACTTCGATATTTTGCTTTTCGTTGTTGCCGCCAATATTGTAAACTTCGCCAACCTTGCCTTTGGTTAGCACCGCATAAATTGCCGAACAATGGTCCGAAACGTGTAGCCAATCCCGTACCTGGTCGCCTTTTCCGTAAACTGGCAACGGAATATCCCGCAAAGCGTTTGTAACCATCAGCGGAATCAGCTTTTCGGGGAATTGGTACGCACCGTAATTGTTGGAGCAACGTGTAATATTAACGGGCAATCCGAAAGTTTCGCCGTATGCTCGCACAAACATATCTGCGCTGGCTTTTGAGGCGGAATATGGCGAATTGGGAGCAAGCGGCGTTTCTTCGGTAAAAAGTCCCGTTTTGCCCAATGCACCGTAAACTTCGTCGGTGGAAACCTGCAAAAATCGTACGTTTGGCTTAAATTCTCGGTTGCTGTTGTCGGCTGGAAAAAGTTTCCAATTTTGCTTGGCAACCTCTAGCAAGTTGAAAGTGCCGTTTACGTTGGTTTGGATAAAAATTTCTGGACCAGTAATGCTACGATCAACATGAGATTCCGCCGCAAAATGCACGACTGTGTCAATTTCGTGTTCCGCAAAAATTTTGGAAAGTAGGTTCTTATCGCAAATATCGCCCTTTATGAACGTGTATAACGGATTGGATATTTCCGATAAATTGTCCAAATTGCCAGCGTACGTTAAAACGTCCAAATTTATTATGCGATGCTTTTTTTGGAGCATAAAATGTACAAAGTTTGCTCCAATAAAACCTGCTCCGCCTGTTACTAAAATATTTTTCATTTCTTTCATCTCTTTCATTATGCTTGCTCCTTTGCAATTTCCAAAATATATTGACCGTAATCGGTCATTTTCATTTCGTTGCCGAGCCGCAAAAATTGTTCGGTGTCGATAAAATGGTTGCGCCAAGCAATTTCTTCGATACAAGATATGTAAAAGCCTTGCATTTCTTGAACACTTTGCACAAACGCCGCTGCCTTTAGCATACGGTCAGCAGAGCCAGTATCTAGCCAAGCCATTCCGCGACCCATTAGAGTAACGTATAATTTATTTTGTTGCAAATAGTGGTCGTTTACAGCGGTAATTTCCACTTCGCCGCGCTCGGACGGCTTGACATTTTTGGCAATATTGACAACATCGTTATCGTAAAAATACAGCCCAGGTACAGCATAATGTGATTTAGGAAATTTTGGCTTTTCTTCGATAGATGTTACTTTGTCGTTTTTGTCAAACGCAACAACGCCAAATTCGCTCGGATTAGTTACTGGATAACCAAATATTGCGGCTCCGCCTTGTTTTACTTGATTTTTTGCGTGAGTTAGCAAGTTGCTAAACATTTGACCATAAAAAACGTTATCGCCCAAAATAAGACAGCAGCCAGTTTGTTCGCCTTTTGCCAAAAACTGTTCGCCCAAAATAAAGGCTTCTGCAAGCCCGCGCGGTTGTTCTTGTACAACGTATTCGATGTTTATGCCAATTTGCGAACCATCTCCTAATAATCGTTGATAATTTGGCGTATCTTCTGGCGTGGATATTATTAAAATATCTTTTATATGTGCCAACATAAGCACCGACAATGGATAATAAATTAACGGTTTGTCGTATATTGGCAATAATTGCTTTGAAACTGTTTTTGTTGACGGGTAAAGCCTCGTACCTTTTCCGCCCGCTAAAATGATTCCTTTCATTTGCAGATTCCCTCCTAGAATATGATTTGTAATTCCATTATACCAAAATCCCATACAATATGCAATATTTTCCATTCTATAATTTTATAATAAAATATTTTACAAAATGAAAATTGTATGTTAAAATTGTAACAGTAAAAAATAGTTAAATAAATTATTTGATTTTAGACGAAAGTCTAATTAAAATATTGAGTGGTTTTTGTTGAGGAGGTAAAAGTTTGTCAACTCTTAAATTCAAACTTATATCGATACCAATTTTTGGTATATTCGAGGTTGCTGCTATTGTAGCTTTAGTTTTTGTTGCTATTACAATAGTTTCGCCAGCTTACGAAGATGCCATTGCCCATGCTTATGTTCTTGACAATGCGCTTAATGTTATTACACGGGCTATAGCAACTATTCCGTTTGTAATTTACGGATTTATCCATTTGCTACTGTTTTTGTACAGTGCAGGTGGACACAAAATTTTGACCAAAATATTCTTTACAATATTTTTTTTGGCATTTACCTTTGTTGGCGTTTTTGCATTGTTGCTGTTTTTAAGCACCATTGATGCCACCGCCATCGAACTTTTTTTAGATGACACAACTGGAGTTTTTGGGCAAGTAATCGATACATTTCCGATAATTCAAGACCACGACCCTAACCTCGCTAATCTCATTAGCATTCACGTTGTCGCTACTATTCTTGCAACTGTTGCTAACATTGCTTTTAGTATACTTGCCATTAAATTATTTGGCACAAAAACTGACGAAGAACAAATGGATAATATCCACTAAATATTGCATATATAAAAAGGGAGGTTAGTTTCATGAAATTAAACGTTAAAGGGGAAATCATTCTGTTTACTCTTCCGATTTTTATCGGATTGGCGGCTTTGCTGATTATTTTTGGCTTGTACCAATTTACTTCGCTTTCCAACGATTTGACTACTCAAAAGGTGCAAATTACCACAAATATTTTGTTGAGCGAAATTGAATACGTCTCATTTATTGCGCCAGTAGTTGCAGAATCGCTGGCAAGTAACCAGCACTTTGTTGACGCATTAGAAACTGGTGATTTGGATGCCTTGAATAATCTTATTTTGCAATCGACTAACGCAGCCATTGCGGCATCATTTTTTTCTGTTGCCGATGCCAATGGAACGGTTTTATTGCGTACTTACGATGATGCTGTGGGCGATTCGATAGCGGGTAATTGGTACTTTCCAGAACTTGCCGCTGGAAACACTGTTACTTTTACGGGTTCTACTCCGTCAATGCAACTTGCCACAATTTCTGTTACGCCAGTTCATACTTATGATGACGAGATAATCGGATTTTTGGCGACTGGCATACGTTGGGATTCGGAAGAATATATGGAGGTATTGCAAGAATATTATCTTGCAGAGTTTGCAATTTTTATTGGAAATACCGCAGTTACAACTTCTCTTATTGATAATACGCGGTTTACTGGCTTGGTTATGGAACCTGAAGTTTTTCAAGCTGTAATGGTGCAAGGGCAACATTATTTGGGCGAAATCACGGTTTTGGGTCATGCTTATAGTGCGGTTTATGTTCCGTTTTTGGATTCTAACGGGCAGCCGATTGGTGCTATTTTGTCGGCAATTTCTTTGGAACAAATGCAAGCGGCATTTGCGCGAACTACTATCGGTATGATTGCGTTTGCTATTGTTGGAATAATTTTGGCACTTATTATGCTAATTTTTGTGGCAAACCGCATAACAAAGCCAATAAAATGGCTTACTAAATGGTCAAAAGAAATTTCTCGGGGAAATTTGCAAACAAACCATTTGCCACCAACTTTTGCTGGCGAAGAATTGCGTACTTTAGCGGACTCTATCAATGCAATCGTTATCAACGTAAAAGCTATATCCGAAGAAATTGGAATGTTTAACAATAAATTCTCCAAAGAAGGAGATATTGAATGGCGCATAAATTCCGATAAATTTAAGAACGATTTCAAAAATTTAACTTTGGAAATTAACTCCGTTATCGATACTTTTGTTGAAGATATGTTATATTTTATCAATAGCGTAGAAAAAGTTGCATTTGGCGATTTTAACTTAAAAGTAAACAAATTGCCAGGTAAACGCATTGTTTTAAGCAACTCGCTGCAACATATAATACATACCTTAAAAAATCTGCAACAATCGGTTTCGATAGTGGCAAATAGTGCATCAAACGGCGATTTGACTGTTCGGGTTCACGAAAACAAATTTGAGGGCAGTTGGGTTGATTTAGCTAAAGAAATAAATATGCTTATAGTTCACGTTGAAAAACCGCTTTTGGCAATCGAAACTTCTTTGTCGGAAATTAGCTCTGGCAATTTTGAAAAAGCCTACATAACCGAAACTTACAACGGCACTTTCGAAAATGTAAAAAATATGCTAAACAATACAACCAAAATTACACTAGATTATATAGAAGAAATATCTAAAGATTTGCAAGATATTGCTGCTGGCAACCTAAATATCTCGGTGAAAAATAATTTTGTCGGCGTTTACAAGGAAGTTCAGCAAGCTATGCAAAATATTATCAGCACATTAAGCAGAACGATGGGCGAAATACAAGATGCGTCTGATGAAGTGCTTGCAAAAGCCAATTTAATATCCCAGTACGCAATGAATTTGTCGAACGGTTCGCAGCAACAGGCAAACTCAATTTACGCCCTAAATGATAGCGTTGAGGCAATTTACAAAAAAGCCAACGAGGCAAACCAAAATACATTGACCGCAACCTCAAGCGTTAAAAGTTCCCAAGATTACACTGCCGCTGGCAACGAATCCGTCGAAATTATGACCAACGCAATGACCAAAATTAGAGCATCCAGTGAGGGAATATCCAAAATTATTAGTGCAATAACATCTATTGCGTTTCAAACAAATTTGCTTGCGTTAAATGCCTCGGTTGAAGCGGCTCGTGCGGGCGAACATGGCAAAGGTTTTAGCGTTGTAGCTGACGAAGTTCGCACATTGGCGGTCAGAAGTCAACAGTCTGCCGCCGATACAACTAACTTAATTGAGGAATCATCCAACAGCGTAAAAGACGGCTTGCACGCAACCGAAGAAGTTGTTTCGTCCTTTGAAAATATATCCAATGCAATTAACGAAATTAGCAATATAATGACGTTAATTTTGGAGATTTCCGATAACCAACTGGAATCCATTGCAACGGTAAACGCCAATGTTTCGGATATAACGCAAATTGTAAAATCTAATAGCCAAACTGCCGAAGAAACTTCATCCGTCTCGGAAGAACTTAACCACCAAGCAGAATTGCTAAAAGAAAAAGTATCATATTTCAAACTAAGGTAGCAGCATGAACAAATACAGCCAAACTTTTATAGAAGACGATTTCGATTTAGCTAAAGCCAGAAAATCTATAAGAAAACTTCCAAAACAAAAAAAATCAATGGGGGCGAAGCAAAAACGCGTCGCCCTCTTTGTTGTACGCACAATTATATTTTTTGCGGCGTTAATTTTTGCTATCGCTTTGTATACCATGCTTAATGAATTTATTCTTTATATTCAGTTTGGTTGAAAATTTTTATTGACAATTACAAAAGACTGTTGTAGAATGTAATTGTAATCATTTAATTATTGAAAGGGGAAAAAAATATGCAACATTTTACGATTAACTCGGCACGCAAAAATTTTGACAATATTGTCAACTCGGTTGTGAAACATGACGAAACTGCATCAATAGTAACAGATGACGGCGAGGTAATTTTGGTTAATAAACAGGAATGGAGCGGAATGCTTGAAACAATGTACTTGTATTCTATTCCTGGAATGGTGGAATCTATATTGGAAAGCGATGCTGAACCGCTTGAAGATTGCATTTCTATAGAGGAGTTGTTTGCAGATGTATAAAATATTAGTATCTAACAAGGCGAGGAAAGAGTTTCGCTACTTAAAACAATCTCCACTTTTAGAAAAATTTGAATTTTTAATTGAAATTCTAAAAAACAATCCGTTAAAATATCCGCCAGACTACGAAAAACTTGAAAATGATTTGGCAGGATATTATTCTAGGCGGCTAAATAAACAGCACCGATTGGTATATAAAATTTTACCAAACACCGAACATTTGGTTGACGAAAACAATGTAGAATACGAGGGAATAGTCAAAATCTTGCGAATGTGGACACATTATGAATGACAAGGAGCAATACAAATGATTGTAAAAAGATTACCAGATTCAGAATTTGAACTTATGAAAATTATTTGGCAAAACGAACCGCCAATAACAACCAACGAAATTATGGAACATTTAGAACCCAACAACAGTTGGAAACCGCAAACCGTGCTAACAATGTTGGTGCGTCTAATGGAAAAGGGTTTTTTAGACAGCAGCCGAGTTGGGCGCGAACGCAATTACACGCCAATAATCACCGAAGAAGAATACATGAACGTAGAAACAGGCGATTTTATTGCTCGCTACAGAGGTAACTCGGTTGGCAGCCTAATAAAAACCATGTGCGACGGCAAAAATTTATCCAAAAAAGATTTAACCGAACTCAAAAAATGGCTTAGAGAGCAGGGAGAATGATGTTATCATTTTTAATTGTATCATTAACTATGTCCTTGATAATACTGGGATTTTTGGCGGCTAGCTTTTTGATAAAAATTCCTGCACGCTTGCGTTACTTTGCTTGGATAATTATTTTGGTTGGATTAGCTATACCAATTCGCCCAAAAATTGGCAACGGACTTTTTACAATAGAAGTTCCGTCAACCGTACCTTTTGCACAGCCGTCAACTTTTGCTCCGCCGCCAACTTTGGAAACCTCTCTCGATTACAGTAGTTCTAGTGCAGTGCTAAACTTTGCCGATGTTATTGCTATTATTTGGCTTGTGGTTGCGGTTGCTATTTTCGTTTATCATATGTGGAAATATCTTCAGTTTACTAGGTTTATCCGCCGCTGGAGCGAGCCAATAACCGACGAAAACACTTTATCTATTTTGCGGCAGTTGCACAGCAAAATAGCTGTAAAACAATGTGATTTTGTTGCAACTTCCATGTTGGTCGGCTTTTTTAAGCCCACAATTTTATTGCCCAACAAACATTTTGACAACGATGAACTAGAACTTATTTTCCGCCACGAATTAGTACATTATCGGCGCGGCGATTTGTATGTAAAGCTGTTGACAATTTTTGTTACTGCAATGCACTGGTTTAATCCTGTTATTTATCTAATGAACAGTGCAATGCAAGCCGATTGCGAGGCATCTTGTGATGCCGCTGTTTTGGCAGTTTTGCAAAATAACGACAGCGCAAATCGACAATTTTACGCCGAGCTTATCATGGAAATGATAGGCAACAAAGGCAAAAAAAGCACATCTTTGTCAACTTGCTTTTACGGCGGAAAACGTGGCATTAAAATTAGGATGTCGGCAATTATGAGCAACAACAACAATTATGGCAACATAAAAAAAGCGGTTTTTTTTACAATTATAATTTTGTCGACCGTATTTTTTTCGGGATCGGTTTTGGCGTTTTCTCCGCAAGCGGTGGTTTATCGTGAAAATTTTGCGGAACTTTCGGAATTAGTGGATTTATCGGATTTATCCAATGAATTGGGCGAAATTTCGGCAACGCAAGCCCGAGATATAGCTTTAGCCGCAGTTGGCGGTGGCGAACTTGTCGGATTATTCAACGATTACAATTTAGATATTTATCGGATAGAAATATCTCACGAAAACACAAGATATTATTTGGCAATCGATTCAAACACTGGCGATGTAATGATTTATCACCGCGAGGAAATTTTGGAAAACAGCATAAATTGGACACAAGCGGTAAACATTGCGCTTTCTCATACAGGCGGCGGCGAAATAACCAACGGCTCAATGGAAATTACCAATGGGCAAATGATATTTATGTTCACAATAGCCAATAATAATTTGCTGTACGATGTTTTTATCGGCGGTTTGGGCGAACTTTTGCTATTTGAAACGGTTTTGCAGTAATATTCGCTATAGTAGAAAGGAATTACCAAAATGCACTATCAAGAAATGGCAGTATTTCCCCGCCATGGGGAAATTTTGGAAAGAATAGGCGATATGTTATCCGTAAAATATATATCCGAAATATTATCCAATAAATTGATTAAATACAGAGAAAACAATGCTTTGGTTTACAATGGAACTTACGGCTGTTTCGATAAATCTCCGCCATTTGAATTGGTAAACGTAAACGAAAAATTTTTGCCGCAAGCGGAACTAAAAGCAAAACGATATATACAACCCGATTATATGATATTTCATAATAACAAATATCAAAAACATTTTAGCACATACAAAATTGCAGGTTGTCCAGATTTAATAATAGAAGTTTGGTCTAAAGGCAATGAGGCAGAAGACAAGCACATACTCACAAAATTGTACGCAACTTCGCCCATTACCGAGTTTTGGCAAATAGAACAAGACAGCAACGAAGTGCTTTGCTCGTTAGGCGAAACTTTACTTCCTAGCCAATCATTGCTTGCTCCTCTGCAAACGCAAGGCGGATTAGAGATAGATTTGACATCTATTGCATTGCCATAAACTAAAAAGGAGGTTTAATATGAAAAATCAAGTTGACATTAAAGAAGTTAATTCAAATTTTTCTCAAGCTGTAGCAACGATTGGCGAAAATAAAAATGCTAATGATTTTATTTTGGATTTAGTAGCGGATAAAATTCTAAAAAGGCATATTAAGGCTTTTGAGGAATTAGCAAAATGATTACATTAAGCCAAACGCAAGTAAAACAGCTGTATCAAAATAAAAAGGAGATTTAATATGAAAAAAGCAGTAATAATATTATCGATATTATTTACACTAGTATTTATCGTGTTGATTGTAATAATTATATTTTTATTTTCGCAAATGCAAACACAGCAAATGCAACCGATGCAACAAGCACAGCAAAATGTACAGCAAACTCCGCCCGCACAACACGAAGAAGAGTTAACCGAAAGTTTAGCAGCAGAATTAGCAGATTTACGTGCACAACTACAAGAATTGCTAAATAACGATGATTCCATAATCTCGGAAAGCGAAGCAGAAATTGTTGCACTTGATTTTTTGGGATTTGGAGCAATATCTCATACAATGCTGTTTATCGGCGACGGATTGTACACTTTCGAAGTTGAAATAATGCACGAAATGGTTCGGTATATTGTTTACGTAAACGCTGTTGAAGGTACAGTTTTGCGAATGGCTCGTTTTGACGAAAATATATACGATATAACGGAGTAATGCGGGTTTATAAAAACGGGCGACCGAAACAGTCGTCCGTTTATGTAAACCTTTTGTTATAAAATATCCCAAATTTTACCCAAGTTTCATTGTAAGAGCAATGCGACTTCGGCTAAAGTCAACAGACATCACTTTTACGGTTATAACATCGCCAACGCCGACAATTTCCAGGGGATGCTTAATGCGTTTATTTGACATTTGAGAAATGTGAACTAGCCCGTCATGGTGAACGCCAATATCGACAAACGCGCCAAAATCAACAATATTGCGGACTGTTCCTTTTAGTTCCATGCCCTCTTGTAAATCTTTTAACTCGAGTACATCGCTGCGGAGCAATGGCGGAGGTAAATCTTCGCGCGGGTCGCGGCCTGGCTTGGCTAGTTCTTGTACAATATCTTGCAAAGTTGGCAAACCGACTGCCAGTTGTTCGGCTATTTTTTCGATTGTGTCCTCTGTTTGCAATGCCAAAAATTGCTCGGCGATAGCGTATGATTCTGGGTGAACAGCGGTATTATCCAACGGATTTGTGCTGTCGGGAATGCGGAGAAATCCTGCGCACTGCTCAAAGGCTTTTTTGCCCAATTTGTTTACCTGCAATAACTCTTTGCGTTCGGTAAATTTGCCATGTTCTTCTCGGTACAGCAAAATTTGCTTTGCAACGCTCGGAGTTATCCCAGCAACGTACGCAAGCAAACTGGGCGATGCCGTGTTCAAATCTACGCCAACTTTATTAACGCAACTTTCCACAACTCCAGATAACGTTTCTCCCAACTGTTTTTGATTCATATCGTGCTGATATTGTCCAACGCCGATACTTTTGGGATCAATTTTGACAAGTTCGGCAAGCGGATCTTGCAAGCGCCGCCCGATAGAAACCGCACTACGTAACGCCACGTCAAAATGGGGAAATTCCTCCGCGCCCAGTTTTGAGGCGGAATAAACCGATGCACCAGCCTCATTTACGATAATGTACTGCACAGAAAGGGTGTTTTCTTGGATAAGTTCCGCGACAACTTGCTCCGTTTCACGAGATGCTGTTCCGTTGCCGATTGCAATTAAATTTACGGCGTATTTGTCAATCCGCTTTTTCAGCTCCAATTTGGACGGTGCGGTATTTGTGCCGATTGTGCAGTAAACAACGCCAGTTTCTAGCACTTTGCCCGTTTCGTCCACAACTGCCCATTTACAGCCCGTTCGAAAGCCTGGATCGATTGCCAAAACTACACGCCCTTTTATCGGCGGTTGCATTAAAAGTTGCCGCAAATTTTCGCTAAATACTCTGATTGCGCCTTCTTCGGCTTGTTCGGTTAAAGTTGCTCTAATTTCACGTTCAACGGCTGGCGCGGTCAAACGTTTGTAGCTGTCCAATATTGCGGATATTATGAATTGCTCGGTTTTTGGGCTTTCGGGTTTAAGCAGCCGTTTTTCCAAGCCCGCCTGAATTTTTTCGATTGGTGCTTCGATGGTTATTTTCAGCTGTTTTTCCTTTTCGCCGCGATTTAACGCCAATATGCGATGTCCAACAATTTTGCGGATTGGCTCGGAAAATTCGGCGTACATATCATAAACGCCGATTTTATCGTCTTTTTTGGGAGAATCTTTTGCGTCCGCTTTTTTGGCGGATTTCGCGGAATTTATAAAACCCTCTTGCCAAGTTATGTTGCGAACCCACTTTCGGCAATTTGTGTCGTCCGATATGCGTTCGGCAATAATATCATTTGCGCCGTCGATGGCATCTTGTGCGGTTAAAACGCCCTTTTCTGGGTCGATAAAATTTGCGGCGGTTTCTTCAATAGAAGTTGACAAATTTTGTGCAAATAAAATATCTGCCAACGGAGCCAAGCCTTTTTCTTCGGCGATTGTGGCGCGCGTTCGGCGTTTTGGACGATACGGGCGGTAAATATCTTCAATTTCGGTTAAAGTTGTCGCCAAATTTAGAGCCGCCGCAAGTTCGTCAGTCAAGTTATTTTGTTCTTGTAGCAAGTTGTAGACTTGCGATTTTTTATCTTGCAAGTTACGCAAATAAATCAGACGTTCGTGTAATTGTCGCAACTGTTCGTCATCCAACGAGCCTGTAACTTCCTTGCGATAGCGGGCAATAAACGGGATTGTGTTGCCGTCGTCGATTAGTTCGATGGTTTTTTGCACTTGACCAACTTTCAAGGATAACTCGGTGGATAATTGTGTAACTATTTCCATTTTATCACTTCCTAAACTACGTCCATACCGCCAGCGACAGTAATATTTTGACCAGTAATGTAACTAGAGGCATCCGATAGCAGGAAAGCAGCCATTTGAGCGATGTCTTCTGCGTGGGCGACTCTGCCAAGCGGGATATTTTTTGCTTGCAAATCGAACATACTTTTAATAACTTCGTCGGGCAATCCCAATTTTGACCAAACAGGCGTATCGACAACACCAGGCGATATTGCATTTACGCGGATTCTTCGCGGAGCAAGTTCTACAGCCAGCGAAGGAATCATCCCAAGCAAAGCGCCGCGACTGCCCGAAACAAGCGAACCGCCCTCAACGCCTTTTTTTACGCCAACGCCAACGGTAAACACAACCGAGCCACCGATTTCGATTAGTGGCAACAAACTTTGCAGTACAAAAAACTGTCCTTTTGTATTGACATTAAAAAGCATATCCCAATCTGATTCGCGCACAGAGCCGAGCGGTATTATTTTGGACAAGCCAGAATTAAGGAAAACGGCATCTAACTTGCCAAATTTTTCTTTAACTTTTTGAGCAAGCCGTTTACTATCCTCCAACGAGCCAGTATCTGCCTGTAAAACAAGTGCATTTTCGGTCATTTCTTTTTTGGCACGTTCAATTCGTATCGAATTATTTCCAGTTACTATAACAGTATGACCTTGTTCAAGCAACAATTTTGCGGTTGCCAAGCCAATCCCACTTGTTCCGCCAGTTATCAAAGCTATCATAAAATTACCTCCATTTTCAATTCAAAACCTTGGGGCTCTGCCCCAAACCCCGCAAGGACGCGCGCGCCCTTGACCCGCATTTTTTTTTAATTCAATTTTAGCATACACTATTTTTGATAAGATGTCAAGTAAATATTTTGTAAAAAATGTAATGTTGCAAAATGTTGTAATATTTAGGATTTTGGAAAAAATTGTTGGTTTGGAAAATATTGTTGATTTGGAAAAAATTGTTGATTTGGAAAAAATTGCGGATTTGAAAAAAGTGGGCGGATAATACCTGCCCGTCCAGCAGGCGGGTCCGCCCCTACAAATTGCCAACCGTAGGGG
>JGI24700J35501_10930750_pt1 | contig 21648 bp, 24 predicted proteins | sample TergutTh196P1_FD_35501 | JGI IMG/M metagenome (IMG submission 35501)
GCAAATTATTATCGGGCAAAGCTGATAATCCGCCTAATTAACGCCGTTGCAGACGTTGTTAATAACGACCCCGCCGTAAATGGCAGAATTAAAGTGCTGTTTTTGGAAAACTACCGTGTTTCGTTGGCAGAACGCCTTGTGCCAGCCGCCGATGTTAGCGAACAAATTTCAACCGCTGGAATGGAAGCATCTGGCACGGGTAACATGAAATTTATGCTGAACGGTGCGGTAACAATCGGCACAATGGACGGCGCAAACGTGGAAATTCACGAAGAAGTTGGCGACGAAAATATTTTTATTTTCGGAATGACCGAGCCTGAAGTTCTGGCGTTGCGGCAAAGCGGAATGTATGCACCGTGGAGCTTGGCGAAAGATAACTACAATATTAAACTTGTGCTGGATTCCTTGATAAATGGAACGTTCCACGCAAATTTTGACAGGTTCCGTGAAATTTACGATGCAATGCTAAACGGTTACGGCGGCGCTCCTGCCGATGTTTACTACGTTTTGCAAGATTTCCAATCCTACAAAGAGGCAAACGTAAAACTTTCGGCGGCGTTCAAAGACCGCAAACATTGGGCAAAAATGGCAATATTAAACGTGGCATCTAGCGGAAAATTCTCCAGCGACAGGACAATCCGCCAGTACGCCGAGGAGATTTGGAATGTCAAAGGGATTGAGATACCAAAATAACCAACAAAAAACGCAAAAAAGGCAAGCGGGGCAAAAAAATTTAACCAGATTACAATCTAGCCAACGCAAACGGCGGCGAAAAATCGTCCGCACAACGGGCTTTTTTGCGATAATCATTGCTGTGCTAATAATCGGCGGGTGGCAAGCTCGCCGATTATTTCCGTACCCAGAAATTTTCGCACGGCTAGGAATTGAAAACTGGCAAGTTTGGGCGTTTCACGATTATTTTGGGATAAGTCCGCAAACGCTGACTATCGTCATGGACGGCGAACGGGTTACGGGAACGCTTGAAAATCCGCCGTTTTTGACTGGTTCGTCTAATTCGGAAATTTATTTCCCTGTGGAATTTTTGCGGGAATTTATCGACCCGTTTGTTTTTTGGGACGAGTCCGCACGCAGCACTTTTATCAGCACGGACACCGAAGTTTTCCGCTTTCAAGGCGAAACCGCTTTACCGCTGGATTTTTTGCAAGATAAATACAGCCACGTTTTGCTGGATTTTCAGCCAGAATACAACGTTTTGGTAATCGCCAACCTTGAAAACCCCGATATTTGGCGGACTGCCAGCACACGCCGCACCGCTGTTCGCTATCGCCCCGACAATACGGCTTTTATTGCGGCGTATATTCCCGCAAATTCGCCGCTGACGGCGTTTAACTTTGCCGCCGCAAGCGATTTTACACGAATCCGCACCGCCAGCGGACTTTTGGGATATGTCGCCACCGAAGATTTATCCGCCGCAGAGCCAATTTTTACCGCACCGCAAGAGATTCCCCATTATTCGCCAAGAATCAACCTTGCATGGGAAATGATAACAGTAATGCAAGCCAACTACGTTGTAATGCAAAACCCGTTGCCGCTAGGCTTGGATGTTATTTCGCCGACTTGGTTCAACTTTGACCCCAACGAGCCGAACGGCACGTTAATATCGTTTGCAAGCCAAGATTACGTAGATTGGGCGCACAACAGCGGCGTACAAGTTTGGGCAAAAGTTTTTGACACAAACCACGACATAAGCCAAACGATTTTGACCAACTACCAAGCCCGCGCCCACGTGATAGAGCAACTTTTGGGCTTTGTTGATACATATAATTTGGACGGGCTTAACATTGATTTTGAGCATCTCCGCACGGCGGTTGGCAGATATTACCTGCAATTTTTGCGAGAGATTGCCCCGCCAATGCGCGAACGTGGCGCGGTGCTTTCGGTTGCAACTTTTGTACCCGCACCGTGGTTTTCGCATTATTACCACGAATTAGTCGGGCGGACGGTAGATTTTGTTGCAATAATGGCATACGATGAACATTACGGCGGTTCGCCAGAACCTGGACCAGTGGCATCGTTGCCGTTCGTGGAGCGGTTTATGTCGCAGACGGCGGCGTTAATCCCGCCGCATAAAGTGCTAATGGGTTTGCCGTTTTACAACAGGGTATGGCGTGTTAGGGCGGACGGTTCGCATACAATAGCCAATTACGGCATGAATTTTCCGCAACAGCTAATCGCAGAATGGGGCGTTTTGCCCGTCTGGGACGACATCATAGGTTCATATTTCGTAGAGTTCTCCACCACAGAAGACGACGAACCAATAACCTACAAACTATGGCTAGAAGACGAACGCTCTATCGCCGCAAAACTAAACATATTTGAAAGGCTAAACCTGGGCGGCGTAGCTGGCTGGCGCCGCGGCCTGGAAACCCCTGGCGTTTGGACGGAAATTTATCGAGTGTTGCGGTGAATGTTGGGGGTTAAACATTAAAACCGTGGGGCGCTGCCCCACACCCCGCAAGGAGCGCGCCCCTTGACCCGCTAAAATTTTTTTAATAATGTCAACGAAAATTGTGAATATTCTTTGAATTTTCATAGAGACGGATATTTTCATATAAATCACAGGCAAAACAGGCAAACGCAAAGGCACTATCATAAATTTGCTACTAAAAAACCATTAACAAAATTAGCGGGTCAAGGGGCGCACTCCTTGCGGGGTGTGCCTGCCCGCCGGCAGGCGGGGGGCAGCGCCCCACGGTTTTGCAGTTGTTCGTATATTCCAAACTACTTAGGCAAAAACGCACTAACAGAAGAGTTTAATTTTATTGCTACTTCAACATCTTTAGCGTCTAATGCCTCCACTTTGTTGATTAATGCCCATTCTTCCGATATTTCTATTGTTTCGCCTGGTGCTACGGTTTTAATTTCGCCCAAAGTTTCCATTTCTATCATTTTGGCGTTGGTGTATGTTTCAAAGCAACAGCCGTTATCGGGATAATTGCCGCCTAAAACAGGGCTAAACGTCTTTAAGAAAATTTGGTCTTTGTTGAGATACGCCGCCCAGCCTTTTTCGTTGTTGTAGCCTAGTTTGAACGGCTGTTCTTGCGTTGAATCTTGCAGTAGCGTTAGGTATTCTTTGCCAAACTTAATGCGGCTGTCGCCTAGGTTTGTGTAGTCCCAAAAGGTAAAATTGCGGTTGGGCAACAAGCCAGTATTGCGGTCTGGCATTGGCATAACTTCAATGCCGCCAGCCGCCAGCATGGTTATTCCCCACACAGCCATTTCAATATCCCACAAGCCAACATTTTGAATAGCGTTTACTACCTTGACTTTGGGCGAATCTTCCGCCAGCGTTATCGTTATCGATTTTTGAATCTGATTGTGTTTTTCTACTGCACCCAAAAATTTTGCACCGTTCGGCAAATTTTCTACCGTAACAGGCACATTATCGGGGTGGTAGCAGCGCGGCACAACTTCGGGCGAAATCCATACCCGATGTCCACCGTATAAAATAATTTGGTCGTCGTAAACATTGTACTTTTTGTCCAGCGGTGCTTTTGTGGTATCTTGGAAGAACATATTGTCCATTCCAACACAAGAGCAATAAATAACCCGAGGACCATAATCCACCGTTACGTGCAACTCTACTAGCCCGTTAGTGATTTTTACGCAGTTGCCAAATTGGGCATCTGCAAATTTTTCTGTTGTTACTTTAGCCATAAAACAGCCTCCTCTAAAAAAATGAAATATAAAATAAATTATGATAAAATTATACCATATTTTTATCATAATTGCATTGTATTAAATAATAACCTGTGCTATAATGCCGACATAGGGTAAAAAAAATATTGGAGGTTTTTTTATGAAAATAGAACGGATAAGCGATAATCAAATAAAGTTTGAACTGTCAAAAAGCGACCTAGATGAACGAGATATTGACGTTGACGAACTATCTTATGGCTCGGAAAAAACGCGGTTGCTCTTCCAAGAAATGCTTATACAAGCCAGAGTAGAGTATAATTTTGATTCTGACGATACGCCGCTTATGGTTGAGGCTATTCCAATGGACGCAAGCCATATAATTATTATTGTAACAAAAATGATAGACGGTAGCGAAAACGGTTTGGCAAACAAGCTGTTTCAGCAAGCCCTTAGCCCCTACGATATTGTAAAAAGCTCCCTTGCTGCTGAACCAAAAATAGAAAAGAAAAACGGAATAGATATTTTTTCGTTTGATGATGTTGACATCGCCACTATCGCCGCAAAAAGTTTAGACCAATATTTTACGGGGCATAGCCGATTGTACAAATACCAAAATCGGGTTTTTTTGGTAATAGAAGAGGATTCCTACGAAAGCGATTCTTTTGACGGCGCAATTATTTTGGCAGAATTTGGCGAGCGGCACATCTCCAGCAGCCTAAGCGAAAGCTACCTGCAAGAACACGGCGAACTGCTTATCGAAGATAACGCTGTTGAAAAATTATCTTGGTATTTATAGTTGACGGCTGCTGTATTTTTTGATACAATTATCTGACTACGAAAAAATATTGATATTGTGGCTAAAATGTTTATTAAAATACGGAAAATACAGGGAATAATATGCGAATCATAGCAGGAACAGCAAAAGGCACAAAATTAACCGCTCCGCACGGCACGGCAACACGCCCAACCGCCGACCGCATGAAAGAAGACTTGTTCAACATATTAACGGCGGAACGTTCTGGCTTAAATGGCTTAAATGGCTTAAAAGGTATTGCGTTTTTGGATTTATATTGCGGCAGCGGTCAAATGGGCATAGAGGCACTAAGCAGAGGAGCAAAAACAGCGGTTTTTGTGGATAGTTCCGATGCGGCAATTAGTGCTACAAAGGCAAACTTGCAAAAAGCTAAACTAACCGATAAAGCAACAATATTAAAAATGCCGATAAAATCCGCTTTTAGCAATAATCAGCTGCTTAGCCAAAAATACGATGTAATTTTTATGGACCCGCCGTACCAAAGTCAGCAAATTCCCATGGCTATTGGCTATGTAACCGCAAACAACCTGCTATCCGCCAACGGGATATTAATAGCCGAATGTCCAGCAAACTTAATATTGCCAAATTTCGCCGCAATTACGCAATATCGCACAAAAAAGTATACCCAAATGCAATTTGTATTTTACACGCAACAGCGGCAAAGCACCGAAAACTAGCAAAAATCACAGTAACCAGTAAAAAACGGCAAAAAACAGTAAAAAACAGCAATAAAAGCAATAAAAGTAATAAAAGCAATAAAAGCAATAAAAAAAGAAAGGGCAAATTTATGAAAGCTATATTTCCAGGTTCTTTTGACCCAGCTACACTAGGGCATTTAGACATTATAAACAGGGGTGCAAAATTATTTGATTGCCTTATAGTTGCAATTTTAACCAATATTGCCAAAAAACCGCTGTTTTCGGCAGATGAACGCCTTTTTATACTTCAACAAGAAACCGCACATATTTCTAACGTTGAAATTGTTAGTTTTAACGGCTTGCTGCTAGTGGAACTTGCCAAAAACCTAGATGCACAGTACATATTACGCGGAATACGCACCGAAAGCGATTGTAATTACGAACTGGCAATGGCACAAGCCAATCAAAAACTTAACCCACACATAGAAACAATATTTATGGCAAGCAATCCCCAAAATGCGTATATGTCGGCAAGTTTGCTAAAAGAAATAGCAACTGTAGGCTACCCAACCTTTGACGATTCCGCACTAGATAACTGGGTTTCTGCCAATGTTAAAACGTTGCTTAAAAATAAATTCTGTTGACAGCACTGCTACAACCTATAAAAGCACAAAATAAAATTTTGCTTTGCATCGATTTTTATTCTAAATAAATATTTTTAGGAATACAAGGGGGAAACTTATGGATACTTTAGAAGATTACTTAAGGGAAATAGAAGAAATATTAGATAGCTGTAAAAAAGTGCCGCTTACTAGCAGAATATCGGTAGATAAAGAGGAAATTTACAAGGTTATCACAGAAATTAGGCTTAATTTGCCCAGCGAGATACGGCAAGCACAACGCATTATCGATCAGCACGACGACATTTTATCCGAAGCCCACTTAAAAGCAGACACTATAGTAAAAGCCGCCGAAGAAGAAGCCAAAGCCCTAACCAGCGAGCATGAGATTTATTTACGTGCCAACGAACAAGCCACCGAACTAATTGCCCATTCCAAAAACGTCGCAAAAGAATACAACCAGCAAATAGTAGAATACGCCGATGATTTGCTAGTTCAAACCGATACCCAAATAAAAGAGGCATCGGAAAGCATTGCCGAACAAATAGAAATAACCACTACATACTTAAACGATTTGCGCGACGCTTTATACGAAAACCGTAAAACGCTTAGGGGCTAGGGTGTGTGGGGAATATTTATGTTCAAACAACTAAAAACCGTGGGGCGCTGCCCCTTGACCCCGCAAGGAGCGCGCCCCTTGACCCCGCAAGGAGCGCGCCCCTTGACCCGCTAAAATTTTTAATGGATTTTTGGTGGGAAATTTATGATGTGGTGGTTAAATTTGCGGTTGTTTTTTATAGGGGACAGTCGCCCCACCTGCGTACACTTAGGCTAAATCGTAATGGGGAAACGGGCGACCGAGGACGGTCGCCCCTACAATATGCGTCCCCGCCCGTTTTCTCCTAGCCGCCCCTGCATTTCTACCCTACTCCAAATACCCCATCTCCAACAGCCAGCCCACCGTCAGCGGCGACCGCCCAAAATCCAACGTGGGAAACCAGTTGACTTGGTTGTTAGTCGTCATATTTGCACTAATATCCAAAAAATGTTGCCAAACGCCGTCTTCCGCTCGTTGCTCCTCTAGGTTACGCTGGTCGTTGCGGTCGGCGATTGCTGTTGCAAGCCAATCTTGCTGAATTAGCGGCACAATTTCTGCTATGTGTGCGGGATTTGTTATCGCAAGCGTTTGTGTTGTATGGAATGTAACCAAATCGTGAACCTCTAGCCGCTCTGACAAATGCAAAACTAGTGCTTCCATCTCGGGTACTTCCCCTACGTTCCACGATCTCGCAATTAAAACTTGCGGCGTACTTCGCAAAGCTTGTATGCCGCTTTCTTCGGCAAAGGCTCGCCCAAAGCGATATGTTCTGGTTAGTTCGCTGCCGTCATGCAAAATGTATGTTATTCTTATCGAATCGTTGTTATGCTCGGTAAATCCGCTAAATTCAAACGTTTGCCCCGCTTGCACTAACTCGCGCCGATTTATAATTATCTGCTGATGTACCCCGATTGTCGCATCGATTATTTCCCAATCCGCTAAAAGTTCGCCGCCTGGCGGACTCCATTGTTCGCTGATTATCACGCCGTGTATGTCCTGTAAATTCGGCACTGTATGCACGTAAACGAAAAGCCCGTAAGTTATAAACGCCCAAATTGCCGCCGATATGCCCAGCATTATTCCGCCGTAATACGGTAAACTTTTTATCTTGCTCATTATTGCAAACGACTGCTCTGCTATCATTTGCCCCACTAAATACGCTATCAAAAACCCCAAAATTGCACCCACGTAAAGCATCGGTATGCTTAAAAACGCTTGCCCCATTATGATTGCCAGCAAAACCGCCCCGCAGAAACTGAACAAAAACACGCAAACTTTTTTGAACTTGTCGGAAATTACCGATTCGCCCACTTTTTCAATTTTGCGGAGGTTTCCGAAAACGTACGCAAACGCAAGCATTATTACGATTATCACAGCATAAGCAAGCAAAAAGTGCCATAACTGCCAATTACCGTTTGTTACATTTACAGGTACAGGGCTTAAATGTTCGCCCAACATTACAGGATTTGTAAAAGTTGCGGTTGTAAACAAGCGAAACGCCGCAGTTTGGCTGTCAAACCCAAAGACAAAAATGTTGCCCAACAGGTTGACAAACCCATGAACCGCCATCGGAACAAGCGGCAAAGCCCCGCAAAACAGCATACTCACAAACTTGTTGCCCGACAGCGAAATCGCCACCAAAAACACGCTTAAATAAAAAATTATGCCCAAGGCGGTTCGCATGAAAAATCCCGCAACCACGGGAATCGTGTTTATCACGCCGAGCGGCTCTTGGTAAAAACGTGGAAAAATTTGTGGGTTAAACAAAATTATTTCCGTCCAGTCGTCGTGAATAAAAATTGGGCCGTTGTAGCTTATCGGCACAAGCAACAACAGGCAAAACACCAGCAACGGAGCCAATGTCAAGATTAATGCCGCCACAAAATTTGTGCAAAACAGTCCGTGCTTGCTTATGGGAAAGCTGTAAAATGCGGTCGCCGCGCGCACCGAGACATAATATGGGTAAAACGCCATTATTGCCACAAACGGCATAAATACGGTAAAAACTATGGTTATATTCCGCATTTCCAAAATGTTTAGCAACGCCCTAATTTGCGACATTTCCCGCCAAGCGGCATCTGGTGCGTTTATCACGTGCAACGGGACAATTCCCGCCAAAATGTACCCAACCACAAAAAACGCCGAAAATATCCAAAATCGCTTTAATTGCTCCTTTAACAAGGCTTTATTTATCATTTTTTCTCCTCCAAGTTGATTTTATTGCCAATTTCGTTGTGTATCTCTTCGTTCTGATATTCGTACATGAAAATTTCTTCCAGACTTAACGTTAGTTTGTCGTACAAAATCGGCGAAAATTGGCTTATTTGTGCGGTTATTTGCTCCTCGTTGCCGCGGATAACCAGTAATTCAATTTGCCCACGGGTTTCCTTGTGCAGGATTTCAAAATTGGCGAATTTGTCTATTTTTTGCCCATTTTCGCCATTTTCCCCGTTTTTGCCATTTTTACTGTTTTCGCTGGGAAAGGCAACTTGAATCTTGTGCAAATCGGATTTTAGGCTGTCAAGTTCGTTTTCCACAAGCATTGTGCCGTTTTTGATAATGCCGATTGAATCGCAAATGCCGTCCAGTTCCTTTAGATTGTGCGACGAGATTAGCACGGTCATTTGGCGTTCGGCAACATCGGCGATAATTTCTTTAAGAACTTGCTGGCGAACGATTGGGTCAAGCCCGTCTATTGGCTCGTCGAGCAGCAGCACTTCGGGCATTGTGGACATCGTGAGAATAAATGCGACTTGCTTTTTCATGCCCTTTGAGAAATTTTGCACACGGCGTTTTTCGTCCAGTTTGAAAAGTTTAAGTAATTTATTGTAGCGGTTTTCGTTCCAGTTGCGATACAAATTTGCGTAAAAGTTTCGTAAGCCACGCAAATTATAATTTGGGAACGTATACAAATCGTCAGGAATGTAGCCCATAATGGCTTTTATTGCGGTGTTATCGTACACGGGCAAGCCGCCAATTTCCACCTGCCCCGAGTTTTGGCGGAAAACACCTGCAATATGCTTAATTGCGGTAGTTTTGCCAGAGCCATTAACGCCGACAAGCCCATAAATTGAGCCTTTTTTGACGTTCAAATTTAGATTATTCAGCGCCAAATGGTTGTCAAATTTTTTGCATACGTTTTTTAGCTGAATCAAGTTAATCATCTCCTTTGGTAAGTTGTGCCAAGTTTGCCGAGTTTGCATTTGTTAAAGAGCCGACAAAATCGTTGATATTTTCGGCGGGTTCGCCACGGTAGAGCAGTTCTTGAATGTGGCTTTGCAGTTGGCTGTAAATTTTGGCAATATCTTTTTGGTTTTCGGTGGCTGGCGGCACGGCGATAAAGTTGCCCTTGCCAGGCACGGTGTAAAAATAGCCCTGTGTTTCCAAAATACGGTAGGCTTTTTGCACGGTATTGGGATTAACGGTTAATTGTTGGGCTAAATCCCGAACGGACGGCACTTTTTCGTCCTGTGCAATAACGCCAGTAATTATCAAGCGTTTGAAATTATCTATAACCTGCTCGTAGATAGCCTTTCGGCTTTTTAGTTCAATTTGGAACATGATCCACTTCCTTTTTTTGTGTCATGTGTGTATTATATGTGATAGTACATGATGTGTCAAGGGGAATTTTTGGGGGATTTGTAAATATTTTGTGAACAATTTGTGAACGGTTTGCGAACGGAAAATTTTGAAATTGGGGAAATTTATGGGACAAAAAAAACGGGTAATTATAGAGGACGGGCGACCGACCCGCCTGTCGGACGGGCAGGGGACGGCCGCCCGTCCCGTTTGCCCGTCAACAACCCATTAAGACAACAAGTGAGTTCTCCCCAAAAGAACCTGGGAAATATCGGAGGTCAATTAGCGGACAAAGACAGGTTTATTTGGGCGGAAAATGCTTGGGATTATAAATTAGGAAGTAATACAAAATATTTTTCAACAACCCCTTGACAAACCCAAAACCAAGCAACATACTTATTATATCAACCTCAACACGAGGAAAAGAATAGGAGAATAAACTATGAAAGCAACGTTCACGCATGACAAATATAACAGCAGACTTGTTTTTGAGGCAGAGGATTTTAGGCTACAGTTTGCTGTTGCTCCGATGGTGCAAAAATTAAACAAAGTCTTCCATTGGAATAATGGCGAAATTGGTTATATCTTCAACGACAATATTGAAGAGTACGAAGATTTGAATGAATTATTGAAACAAATGCAGATGTCATGGGATTTTTCAAAATATGAATTGGAGGTGGGATAATGGATTGGGAATCGGATTTAGTAAAACAATCTTTTTTGGTTTTTGACTATTTAGCCTGTGAAGTTTTTCTTGATGAAGAGACGGGGAGAATTTGTTTGAAGATTACTGACTGCTTGGATACAACCCAAAAGGCTTTGTACGTTAAAGACCATAGCAAACTGTTCCAAACGATTTCTACGTTCCGAATAAATTCTCGTCAGTCAGATTTAGTTAATCTAGTGCACTATAATACTAGATTATTTATGGAAAGGGTAGATGCTTTTGAAAGTAACTATGTACGGTAAATATTACATACATTTCGTTCCTGTTGACGGTAAAGAAGAGGTTCACTATCATGTAAATGCACCTAAGCCAATTAGGGTTGGTTCTGCCAAAGTGTGGATATATTCAAATGGTAGAACAGAAATAGCTAAGCAGGGTAGCGTGCCTATTTCTGATTTGAGGGAGATATGCCTACATATACAGGAAAACTATCTTTTTTACCTAAGAAAATGGGAAGAATTTTTTGGGTTTTTGAAGATACATGGTGAACCTAAAAAGGATTTTACAGTAGCAAAAGACGAAACTACAGGAGATTATGTAGTGAGAGAAAAGCGGAAAGTTTCGGAAGATTTGTCTAGGATAGCAATTTTTAAGCAAAAATACGGAATCAAATCTCTACCCTTATCCTTTGAGAAAGTAATCATAGCACTTCCCGAGACTGTTTGGATTGAACAAGAACCTATGTATGCCGATATGGTCAAACAAACTCTTGACAAACCCAAAACCAAGTAGTATAGTAGTAAGAAAGAGGTGTGCAAATGTGTGTCAAAAGAACCAGCATATTTACTAGCCCAAAGCAAGACAACAAAAATGAGTATGAAGATGTAAACAATTTAACCAACGATAATGCAAGTAATTTAGTCGGTACAAAAGGAGTAGGAATAAGTGTAGCAGATTTAGCTTACACTTACGAGGGCGTTGAAATGGGTGTAAATGTATTAAAAGAGATAGTCAACGCTCACAACGAGGTGTTAACTCATGGATTAACCGAGGCTACGGAAATGGTTATAGCTATTGATTTAGAAACAGGAAAAACAGTTGCCAAAGCGTACGGCACGGAAACATCGGTAGCTTGTACCTTTCCTAAAAATTACAAAGGAAAATGTGTTACTATTCACAATCATCTTTCAAGTAATACTTTTTCTTTAGCGGACATCTCTACATTTAGTAATGAACAAAGAGTTGACATGATAATAATTCAAGGACACAACGGCAAAATTTATTCGTTGCAGAAAACAAGAAAAGATATTCCAGCTGTGTCTAGGGAATACTTGGAAATTAGGTTAATAGAATTGGTATTACCAACTGGTTATATAATTGGAGGAGACAGAAAGCTGTTGGAAACGATTCAAGAGGAACTAATATTGGATATTTCAAAAGAAAATTATTGGATTTATAAAGGAGGTGCAAAATGATGGAAGAGACAAACAATGTTTATCTTTTAGAGGGAGATACTTTACCAGATGAGTCATTTGAAGACTATGTGGACCGATTACTTCTTAAGTATTACGCAGGTTTAGAAGAGGAGTAATCTTATAGAAAATACTGAAAAAATGGTTTTTAGGCTAGACAGTTCTTGTATGACACAGGATCATATGGACAATCTATTAACGAAACTAGAGGAAGAAGATGAACACAAAGAGTAGCAACAACTTTGCTATAAAGGCGGTGTTACATAATGGAAGATTCAGAAAACACCTTTTACTTAGGCGGCGATATATTGCCTAACGAGACGATAGAAGATTATATAGATAGACTGCTTTGGGAACACAATGAAATTTTGGAAAGGAAAGATTCGTAAATATTTTCAAAAACAGATTTAACAACAATAGGAACGCATTAACAACCAAGCCGAGACGAAAAGTCTCGGCTTTTTCTTCTCCCTAACATTTCAAACTAACCAAAAATCCAACCTATTCAACTTTGCCATATTTTTGCACAGCCAATTTTCCTATATCAACTGCGAATGATATATCTCCTGATAAGTAGTACATTTTGCCATAAGTTCGCTGTGGCTACCAAACCCGACAACTTGCCCTTCGTCTAGCACTAGAACGTACGGCAAATTTATTACTGAAGATATTCGTTGCGTTATCATAAGGCAAGTTGGGGCGGGGTTTATCGCATTAACCGCCGCCATTATTTTGGATTCGGTTTCTACGTCCACGGCACTTACGCAATCGTCCAGTATTAGTACGCTAGATTTTTTCAGCAAAGCCCGTGCAATGCCGATGCGTTGCCGCTGCCCGCCCGATAAATTTACGCCTTTTTGCCCAATAACTGCGTTGTAGCCGTCTGGGATTTCCGTTATAAAATCGTGGGCACAGGCGGATTTTGCGGCTTGTTCGATTTCTTCGGCGGTGGCATCGAATTTGCCCATTTTTATGTTGTCGGCGATAGTGCCGTAAAATAGCGTGTTTTGCTGGGCTACATAAGCTACCAAACTGCGGAGGTCTGCGGCGTTTTCGGTGGTAATGGGCGTTTCGGCTATTTTTACCGTTCCGCTTGTCGGAAAATAAAACCCTGGAATAAGCTGAACTAGCGACGTTTTGCCAGATCCTGTCGAGCCGATTATGCCTAACGTTTTGCCAGCAGGCAACTTAAACGAAACATCTTGTAAAATGGGCTTGCTCGCCGTTTTGTTGTAGTGAAAAGTAACGTTTTCAAACTGTATGCTTGGCGGTGCAAAATTTGCGGTGCTGTCAACCGTGTTTTGGGATTTTTGGGAATTTTCCAAACTACCCAAACTTTCTAAATTACCCAAATCTTCCAAATTTTCAAAATTAACCAAATTTGTAATGTTGTCCGATTCTTCCGATAAAACCTCGCCAATCCGCTCGGCGGACGCTTTTGCACGTATCAACTGCTGATACACCATAAAAATTGTGCCCATCGAGAACATGATTTGGTTCATGTAGTTAATAAATGCGATTATTTGCCCAACGTTCATTTCTTGGGCGGCGACCCAATCTCGTGCCAGCCACAGCGATGCGACCAGCCCCATATTTATTGTAAACGAGATAATCGGCTGGAACACGCCAGTTACCCGCATTGCCGTCGTTGATGCCGCCGCAAGATTACTGTTGGAATCGTCAAAACGGGCGGTTTCCTGCGTAAATGTGTTGTACGCCTTAACAACACGCACTCCCGACAAATATTCCCGTATAACCGAGTTATTTCGGTCGAGAGCCTGTTGCATACGGTTAAACAGCGGAAACCCGACTTTCATGCTGATGTACATTAACACGCCAATAATCGGCGTTACAGCAATAAGCACGATCGCAAGCCGAAAATTCAGCAAAAGTGTCATACTAAACGCACCAATCAGCACAAGCGGCGATTTCACGAAAATTCGCATCATACCGTTTGTGAACATCACCAAATGCGAAGTGTCGTTTGTAAGCCGAGTTATTAGTCCAGCGGTTTCCTTTTTGCCCAATGTTTCAAAGGAAAAGCTGTTTATTTTGGCGAAAAGCCCTAGCCGCAAATCAGCACCAAAACTTTGCGAAACCCTGCTAGAGATAACGCACCGCACCACCGCACAAGTCGCCAATAAAGCGGTTACTAGCAACATTAAGCCGCCCAGCCGCAAAACCACGTCCATATCGGAATTTTGCACACCCAAATTGATAATCTGTGCCACAATAGTGGGCTGCAATACGTCAAAAAAAGCCTCAAAAGACAAAAAGGCAATGGCAATCAAAATAGATTTTTTGTATTTTCGCCAATATGGAAAAATATGCGACAAATTGGAACCAACTCTCTTTTTAATTTTTGGTGTTTTTTAGTCTTGGTAAGTTTAACATGGTTTTGGGGGAATGTCAAGTTTTTATTTGCAATAAAATTATAAATGTGATAATATGTATGGGAAATTACTAACCATCAAGAAAGGTACAAAATGCTAAATATTGAAGATATAATAGAAATTCGCAAAGCCACAAAACGAACAGGCTACGAAATAGTTTTCCCAAACAATCAAATTATTTGGCTAGTCAAAAGAAGAACCATCGTTGCTATTTTGTTGCTGATAAAACATGAATACTGCTCGGAAGCCGATTTGGCGGGGGCTAATAGCCGACTTCAAGACTTGAAAAAGTCGGTTGACAAAAAAATAAACCCAGTCTGGATACAGGATAGATACGGCGATGCAAATAAGCCATTTAGCGAATTATGGACAGAAGAGGGATTTTCTTGTATATATGCGGAAAAAATACAGGGCAATAGGCAATATGTCTTAAAAAAGGCTGACCATATGCAGTTGTTTAACGAAAATGCCAAACCTTTCCGCAAGCAACTGGCTTTGGAGGAAAAATCACAAATATTACTAAAACAAAATGGAAAATGCAACATTTGTGGTGCTGTTTTAAGGGAAAAAGTTTTGCCGCATACATTCTCCAAAGATAGAGTGCGTATGGAGTTTGACCATAGGAAACCAATCGACCGTGGCGGCGGCAGTTCCTTGGAAAATTATCAAGCACTTTGCCATTATTGCAATAAATCCAAGCGGCAAATGTGTTTTGTTTGCGGACTCGAAAATTGCTCTCCGAAATGTGCCTTGGTAAACCCCGAGGTGCAAAATATTGTGCAATCCACAATGGAAAATGTGTGCGATAGAATAACCAAACGAAATTAAGCAGACAATATTTCTTGCATAATTGCGGCGATAACGGGCGGACATACTGCGTTTGCAAGTTGCTTTATGCTGTCGGTTCGTGATACAGAAAATTGGAATGTTTCTGGAAATCCCATTAAGCGTTTAATCTCTGGCAAGCTGATATGTCGGCGTTCTTTGGCTAAAACGGGTATCATTGCACCGCCGCCGCTATTACTTACAGCAAACGTAGGAAATTGCCCGTCAAGAGAATACGCCCTTATTCCGCTTGACCTTATTTGAAATATGCAGTCCGCCAATTCGCAATTAGCACTAACACGCTCCAAATTAACGCGCGTTTTAGGCGGCACAAAAGACAATTCGGCAATGCTCTTTTTGTTGGTATAATAATCAATATACTCCTCCCATTTTTTAGATATTGGAATAGAGTTTTCGCCAGCAATTAAAATTTCCCTAATCGTTTTTGTTTTGCCGTTACTTTTGGGAAATGCGAAATGGATTTTGCCAAAATTTTTATTGCAAAAAGCTACAATGTAAAGGCGTGGGCGGCTTTGTGCCAATCCAAAATTCGCACTATCCAAAATGTCATAGTATACGGAATATCCCAATTTTGCGAGGTGTGCAATTATGGCAGACAATGTACGCCCTTTGTTGTGGCTTTTCAGATTAGGTACGTTCTCCAAAAATATTATTTTGGGCTTTTTGGCGGCTATTATGTCCAAAATTTTGAAGATTATTTGCCCACGATCGTCGCTAAAACCTTGCCTAGCACCTGCAATAGAAAACGGTTGACACGGAAACCCCGCACACAGCATATCAAAATCAGGTAATGCGAAATTTTGCACATTAAAAATATCCCTAGAATCAAAATTGTCGTTGAAATTTTCTTGATAGGTTTTTTCGCATTTGCTGTCAATTTCATTTTTGTATACACATTCAAAATAAGGGCTTGTTTGGTTTATTCCCAAACGAAATCCGCCTATTCCTGTGCAAAATTCGGCGTAGGTCATTTTTATGGGTTGGCTGGGCATTGTGTACTCCTTAATCCTTAAATTTAGGGTTCAAATTCAAAAAATATTGCGGAATTATGGTAACACAATTTTGGTCAGTTGTCAATGTCCCAAAAAAATAAAAATCAAAAATAAAAATCCAAAAAAAACTTGACAATCCCAAAAACATTTGCTAAACTATAATTATCACTAAACAAAGCACCCAAAATACCCAAAATACCCAAAACGAAAGGAAATTATTATGACATACCAAGATATTATTTTTGCAGCTATATTAGCGCTAGTCTTAACATGGCTTATAAGGGGAATTGCGAAATTCCTTTCTTTTGCTGCCACGCGCACTACTATTATCCCCTACAAACAGGTGGACTTTGAACTGATTATAACCAAATGTCATATGCTTTTCCCCATAGAAAGCCTTTATTTTAAGGGAGACACGTTCTCGCGCGGAATGGGCGTTAGGGTTGAAACCGAAAGAACCAGCATAGAAGCCACTTTTGTCGGCGTTAATAAAAATAATATGGTTGGCTTTATAACGCCAGATTGCGTAATATCCCACGAATTGGACATTATCGAAGAAATAATCAAGCTATGACCCCAATACAATCCAATGCGAAAAAGGTGAAAAAATGAAAAGTAAAATCAAAAGTTTCAAGAAAAAAATATTTGTAACATTAGGATTGCTAGTGTTTTTAACGGCTGTTGCTGTTGGCGGCTGGTTTTATTTGCAACCAAACGGCTATACCGTGTACATCTATCAATTTGACACCCGCACAAACAGGCTACAGCCCGAGCGCCGCACCGTGCCAGAGGCCACCGTTGAAAGCATGATTCAAACTACTGTGCTAAAACTTTACGAAACGCCCCAAAACTCCTTTTTACGCCGCACTATTCCCGCCGACCTCGCTATAAACGAGATTGTTGTCCGTGGCAACATAATGGAAATTTCGTTCCCAGCCAGCTACAACGATATGCAACCCTACGAAGAGGGGCTTTTTAAGGCGGCATTGGCACAAACAATGACAAACCTGCCGTTTATCGACATTGAGGGCTTGATTATTTTTGTCGATGGCGAAGAGCTGCAAAACTCTTTTGAAGAGCCGTTTGGCTTGCTAACGCAAAACAGAGTGCTTGTCAACCAAAATATTATGCCCATGCGTGTGGTTTCGCAAACTATTACGCTCTACTTTGTGGACGAAACCGCAACCGAACTGCTCTCCGAAAGCCGCACAATAGAACGCCCCGACGGCGTATCGGTATATCAAGCCGTCATTGAAGAATTAATCAACGGGCCAGATAGCACGGGGCTAATCGCAACAATTCCGTCAAACGCTCGCATTTTGGACATTCGCACCGAGGGCGGCATTTGCACAATAAACTTCAGCGAAGACTTTGTTGCCGCTTTTCAAGGGCATCAACTTTTGGCGGATTTAACCTTGCAATCGATAGTCCGCTCGGTAACGGAAAACGTCAGCACTATAACCAGTATCCAGTTTTTGGTGGAATCCGAACGCCGCGACACATTTAATGGTGTGCCTTATTTTGACACGCTATTTACAGCAGACGAAATTTAGCCGCTATGACGACCGAACTTTTCAAGCGACCCATTGTAATTGCACTATTCTTTTTGGTTGCGGGAATTTTATCCGCCAGATATTTAGTGCCTTTTTTACCCTTTTCATCAGACATAATTTTAACCGTTGGAATTTTTGCGGCGGCACTATCGGCTTGTGCCGTGATAAACCATTTTATGAAATATCCGCCGATTTTTTTGTGTGCTATATTAACCGTTGCTGGCTTTTTGGGAACGCTCCACAATTTGGCGGATAATGTTGTGCCAGGCGACAACATTACTTTTACTGGCGTTGTACAAGATTCTCGGTACACGAGTGCAGGCTGGCAGCGGCTTGTTGTTTTGGCGGACGAAGGCATACAAAACGGCGGAAATATCCACGCTGCAGAGGGTGCGTTGTTGCTTACGTTTTTATCGCCAGAATATCCCGTTGACATTGGTCAGCGAGTAGTGCTAACAGGCGATTTGCACGAACTCTCCCAGCCGACAATACCAGGCGCGTACAACGAATTTATAACACAACGGGCGCAAGGCATTTTGGCACGGTTTAACGCAAGATCCGCCGAAACTTTCGGCACATATATGAATCTCACGAGAATAACATTTTTGGTACGCAACCGCTTAGCAGACGTTTATTCCGCCGTTTTGCCCTATCGAGAGGCTCGGCTTATCCAATCTATCGTGTTGGGCGAACGCCCCGATGTGGACGATCCCGTTGTTGGTATGTATCGCGCGGCGGGGATTTACCACTTGATGGTGGTTTCTGGCTTGCATTTGTCCATTTTGATGATGGCAGTTAGTGTTTTATTGGAAAAAGTGCTGAACAAGCGAACGGCGGGCATTACGGCACTTGTTATCATGCTTGCGTACGTTTTTATGACGGGCGCGGGAATATCCACCGTGCGGGCTTTTACTATGGCGGCGGTTGCCGTTTTTGCCCGTATACTTTACCGCGACCGCGACGGGGCAACAACCGTTTCGTTTGCGTGTTTGCTGTTGTTGCTTTATCAGCCGCTAAATTTGTTTAGCATAGGCTTTCAGCTTTCGTTTGGCACAGTTTTTGGCTTGGTTCTGCTAACCGAGCCAACCGAACGGGGCTTGGCAAAATTGGCGAAAACGCTAAAATTTGAAAAAGTCCTAAAACCTGGCGTGTTTCGGCAACTTTTGGCTTATAATATCGTCGCAACCGTTTCCACGTATCCCATTTTGGCGTACCATTTTTCCTATATTTCCAGCTATAGCGTGATAATTAACATGATAGTTGCACCAACGGTTGTGTTGCTGGTTGTTGTGGGGCTGTTGGTCGGCTTGGTTGGGCTTGTTTCCATGGGATTGGCGGCGTTTATGGCGGGTGTGATATATTTTATTTTGCAATTTTACGAATTTGTTGTTAGATTTTTCTTGGCGCTGCCTGGTGCGGTGCTGCTTATCGGCAATCGGGGCTTTTTGGCGACCATTATGGCGTTGCTTACAATGCTGGCTTTTGGCTATATGTTTAGCGGATTTAGCGGACTAACCGAAGACGACAATATTTTTGCAAAACGTGGCAAAGTTTTAGCACTATCTGTTATAATATTGGTGGCGGCGGTGTTTTTCAACGAACTAGAGCGGCGAAACTTTAATTTTACCGATTTGCAGATAAACAGCTATGTTTTCCACGGCTCGGGCGTTTCGGTGGTGGTGAACGGCGGCGGCAACAATCGCATTTTAGGCACAAATACGGGCGCAACAACGCTTATCCCCTATCTCGATTACAGGGGCACAGAAAAAGCAACCGCCGTATTTGCAACAACTGCCCAAACCCAGCATATTATGGGCTTAATAGAACTCGCCGAATCCAACCGCATAGCCGCACTTTACATCTTAGATACCATAAACCTAAACGCTGGGCTAGGATTGCGGTTGCAAGTGGCGGCAGCAAGCCATTCAACGCCAATGCACATTATTAGTAGTGCCGATATTGTCAACGTTGGCAATTTTACAATAAATTTTTTGGGCGACACGCCGCTAATACTACAAGTGTCGTACGACGAACACTCTATTCAGCTGGGAGGGTTGGGCTAAATGCAGGATATAAAAAACGATTTTAAGACGGGGCAATTTAAGCCAGTATATTTGCTGTATGGCGAAGAACTTTTTTTGGTGCGACATTACGCCAATTTATTTTTGGAAAAATTGGTCAGCGAAAAAACGATGAACAGCGATGTTTTTGACGGCAAAGATTTTGAAATATCCGCCGTAATAGATGCCGCCGACACGTTCCCGTTTTTGGACAACAATCGGATAGTTTACATAAAAGATTCCAATTTGCTAAGCACAGGCCGCAAAGACGACACAGAAAAGTTGACAAAATACTTGCCAAATATTCCAAAATCAACTATAATAGTTTTTGTTGAAACAGCGGTAGACAAGCGGAACAGGCTATACAAGCAAGTTGCGGCACAGGGCAGGGCAATCGAATTTCAAACGCCAAGCGATTCCGAGTTGACAAAATGGCTGGCTAATATTTTCAAAAAAAATGGCAAGCAAATATCCGCCCCGCTGTTGCAAAAAATTTTAAGCACCGTGCCAAAAGGCATGGACGCAATATATTCCGAGGCGGACAAAATAGCCGACTTTTTGGGCGACCGCACCACCGTAACCGAAACCGATATTGACGAAATTTGCACAAAATCGTTGGAGGCCCGCATTTTTGACCTTGTAGCGGCTGTTTGCAACGGGCAAACAGAAAAAGCTCTGGTTTTGTACCACAATATGCTAGTCGCCAAGGAGCAACCCATTGTAATTTTGGTAATGATGGCGCGGCAATTTAGGCTCGTTTTGCAATGTAAATCTTGTGCAGACCAAAAAATGCAGCCCCGCCAAATTGCCGCAACGCTTGCCCTACGGGATTTCATTGTGCGGGAATGTTTACAGCAAGCAAAAAAATTCACGCAAACCCGCCTAGTTTCCGCATTGCTGGATTGCCAAGACACCGACCATCGCATAAAAACGGGCTTAATTACCGCCGAATTGGGCGTAGAGTTGCTTATAGTTCAATATTCAATCAACAATGTGTAATTTGTTGCACCTAAAAAAGGAGATGCCGCCATGGAAAAATCAGAAAAATCTGATAGACTGGAAAAACCCGAAAAGCGTGAACGCTCGGTAGTGCCGATTTACGGCGTGGGAATTTTCGTTTTTTTGTATTCTATTTTGTTGCCAATGTACCGTTTCAGCGACCTTTTGATGGTTCTTTGGCTGGCTATTATGCTGTATTTGTTGCTTAATAAGCTGTTTAAGGGCAGGTTGCTGCTTGAAAGCAAATATCAATCGGGCGATAGGTCGGTTGACAACGTGCTTTCGCAAGGGCTGGAATACGTTCAGCAGCTAGAACAGCTAAAATCCGCCATACAAGATGCCGAAATAACGCAACGCATAAACAGTATGCAACGCATTAGCCGCCAAATATTTGAACATATTGCAAAAAATCCGCAACAATCTAGCCGCATAAACCGATTTATCAGCTATTATTATCCCACGGCACTAAAATTTTTGGCACAATATCAAGAATTTAACGATAAATCCGTCAAAGGCGAAAACATACAGACAACGCTACAAAAAATCAGAAGTTCGCTAACAACCTTTGAAGAGGCGTTTTTGCACCAATTAGACAGCCTTTACAGCGACAAAGCTATCGATATAGAAACGGATATAGTGGTGCTTGAAAATATTATGCGTAGCAAGTAGCGGAAAATGGCGGAAAATGGCGGATTATCTCGCTATCAATGGGGCAAAATCGGAATGGGAAGACGGGCGACCTGTCTGCCGACAGGCA
>JGI24700J35501_10930749_pt1 | contig 21637 bp, 32 predicted proteins | sample TergutTh196P1_FD_35501 | JGI IMG/M metagenome (IMG submission 35501)
ACGATTGTATATATTGTGTTTAGCATAATATTTAATTTGTTGCTCCTTTCAGCGTTACCCCCACTTACAGAAGTGGGGGCTTTTTCAATGTAAAGGGTCGATTTCCACCCCTTTAGTTTGTGGCGGTTAATCTTGGCAAAGTTCATCGAGTGATACGGCTAGGGCGGCGGCTAGTTTTTTGGCGGTGGAAATAGTGCATTTGTTACGTTTTTCAATATTTTCAATGGTGCGTATTGGTACATCCGCCAATTCAGATAAATAAGGAACGCTATACTTTTTTTGTATGCGTATTTGTCGCAACTTCATTTTATTTATCCTTTCTTTTTGTTAATAGTCCGCTTTGAGCAAGTTTGATTAGTATTATCGTGGATAAAACAATGCCCGCGACAGACAACACAATTTGCAAAATATACAGAAACATCATAATTATATTGACAATGACAAAGGCTTTTGATATAGTGAAAAGGGGGCTGAGAATGAGACCCCACCCCCTAAAAATTGCTACTCGCTTAAAAATTCAAGTATTCGTATAATCAACATCGTCAAACCATTAAGCAGAGTAACCTGTCTGCCGACAGGCAGGTAAGTGCAGTAACAAGTGTCAACTTCGCAAGCGTATCAGTATTGTTGCTGTGCTTCTTTTTTCGCCTTTTTTTCAATGCCTTTCCTCCTCTCTGTTTGGTATGTTTATATATTACCACCTTTTTTGGTGGGTGTCAATACTTTTCGAAATTTTTTTTATTTTATTTTTGCCTATTGCCCCCATATCCACTGCATTAGGGCAGAACTTTTGAGTGTCGTGTTCCGTTATTCAACATTAGTTGCGTAGCGGATATTTTTTTAACAAATTTCTCCAAAACATTTCCCACCGCTTTTTTTCATATGGGGTTGATGGTAGATAATAAGGTATTACGCCACTTCTCCTATATTGTCCAATATTTCTTGCATTTCTTCTTCTTGCAATAATTGTTGTATGTCTTTCTCTAAGGCGTTGTTTTCGGTGTTTAGCTGTTTCGTTGACTTGTTTAGCTGTGCTGTTTCTTTCCTTAAGGCGTTTTGTTCGGCAGTCGTTTTTTTGGCTTGCTCTTCCAACTGGGTTATTCGGTCGGCTTGCAATTTGTTTATAATTTTGGCTTGTTCGGCGTTTTCGCTTGTCAATTTGGCTATTTTATTATCTTTGGCGGCGTTTTGTTGCTTTATTTCGGCTATTTCTGTGGCGTGTCGTTCCTCTTGCTTGCTCATTCGTTCCTGCATTGCCACCATTTGGGCTTGCATTTGCTGTAATAGTTGGTTTGTTATGTCGGTTGTGGGCGGTTCGGTTGACTGTTGCGTTGGTGCGGCGGTTGTAGGCGGTTCGGTTGGTGGTTGCGTTGGTTGGGCGGTTGGTTCGGCGGCGGCGGTTGTGGGTTGCGTGTTTGGCGTTGGTTGTGGGCGGATAATATCCGCCCCTACGTTGGCGGCGGTTTGGCGTTTGGCAACACACGTATTTACATAATCTTCTAACATTACTTCCAGTTCCAATTTTGCCGCTTTGTTTGCTGTAAATATTAGCCGCAATAAATCGGTGGCGTATTCGCCAAAATTGTGTTGTTTTGCTACTCGTTTTACTTCGTCGTCCGCACCTGCCAGCATTTCCCCCTCGCCTTTCATTAGCCACTCGTATCGCACATTAAATGTGCTGCATATTAAGCGGTAAAATGGCTCTTTTTGGTTTGGGTTTGCTAGTAGGTTGTATTCGATGTTTTTTATTACTGATGCACTTGTTCCTAATTTATCAGCAAATTTTTCTTGTGATAAATTTAGATGTTGCTTGCGTAAAAGTTTTACACGGTCATAAATTTCCATGATTTTACACCTCCTAAATACAGTATATTTTAACGCAACAGTCTTGTCAATCTATCAAGCAAAAAAAATATAAAAAAAACAAAAAAATTTTTCAAAAAGTATTGACAATTCTAAAAACATGATGTATACTGTATTTATTGAGTGATAACCAATTAAATTTTTGAAAATAGCATTATAAATATTGGAAAGGGGGAAAATCCCATGAAAACAACAAAAAGTAAATTTAAGGAACTTTTACGACTTGACGACAACATTGACATCTTGGAGTTTTTGGCAACACACATAGAAAAACTTGACGAAGAAGAGGTAAAAAAATTTACATGGTTGACCAAAGGATTTTTAGCGGCACAATAGGCAACAACTAGCAACAAAGGCGTGAATGTAGGCATTTCAACAGGTTCAAATCCTGTACACGCCATAGGGGGAAAAATCCCCAAATTACAGCAAAAACGACAACCGATACAGCTAACGAACCTAGAAAAACAGCGGGAAATGTGGACTTATGCAAAGTCTTAAATGGCTAAAAGCAAGCCTATACCATGGAAGTGAGTTATTTATCAAGGCTAGACAGATAAATAACGTGTTTTTAAGAGGAATGCACAAGAATACCAGCCAAAACGAGACAGTGATTAACTGCGAACGCACTAAAAAATGCTGTGATTAAAATAATCTCGAAAGAGGTAAAATCAATGATACGTGTTAATTTAGCAAGAAAAATGGCGGAAAACGAACCAACGCCACTAAAAATCGCCGATTTACACGATGCAACAGGGATTTCCCGAACAACGCTACATAACTTATACAATAGGCGAAGTTTAGGAATTAACTTTGAAACTATCAACAAAATTTGCGAATACTTCAACTGTGGTATCGAGGAAATCATTTCTTACGTCCCAGCTGAACAGGCAGACAAAAAATTTTAACCTTGAAAGGGGCATAAAAAATGGGAACACCAATTTTAATAATGGGCAAAAGCGGAACAGGCAAATCAACAAGTTTACGCAATTTTTCAAAAGGCGAAGTTGCAATAATAAATGTTTTAGGGAAACTTCTGCCGTTTGAAAGCGATATTAAAACTTACGACACAGATAATTACAATAAAATTTTAGAAGCAATCGACAAAACGCAACGCAAAATAATAATCATCGATGATGCAGGTTACCTTATGACTAACCAATTTATGCGAGACCGACGCAACTACAGCAATACGTACGAATTTTATGACGATTCCGCAATAGCGTTTTGGAAATTGATAGATTTTGCAAGAGTGCGAACGCCAAAAGACAAAACAATTTACATCATAATGCACGAGGAGCAAGACGATTTCGGCAATATCAAGCCAAAAACGATAGGTCGGTTGTTAGACCAAAAAGTTTGCATTGAGGGCAACTTTTCAATCGTATTGCGAAGTAAAAAAACCGATGACCAGTATGTTTTCCAAACGCAAACAAGCGGACTGGACGTAGCAAAAACGCCGCTAGGTATGTTCAAAGATGTCAATATAGATAACGATTTGAAAATTGTGGACGACCGCATAAGAGCGTTTTACAAATTAAATATTACCGAGGAGGAAACAAAATGAGTAAATTTACAAGACCCGATAACTGGGATAACATCGAAGCGGCAAAGCCTGGAGTATTTGAAAAACTTCCAGCAGGTGCTTATATCTGCCAAATTGTCAAGGCACACGCTCAGCCGAGCAAAAAAGGCGATGAAATGTTGGTTTTAACATTGGACATTTATAATGGCGATTACGCAGGATTTTTCGCAAGTGCTGAATATCCGCCGATGTACTATCAACTTATCAAGAGTGAAAGGTTCTTGAAACATTTGATAGAGTCGATAGAATATTCTAACGATTCTTTCAAATGGGATTGGGATGCCAACAGTCTAATAGGCAAGCTGTGCTGTGGCGTGTTCGGAGAAGAGGAATACATCAACAAAAATGGCGAAATACGGAGCAATATGCGAATTAAATACATTACAACCATTGCCGAGTACAATTTAGGCACAATAACACCACCCGAGCCAGTAAAAGTAAAGTCTAACAACATAGCAACTAGTGGCAATATGTCGTCTGCACCAAATGACTATTATGATAATATGGCAAGTGATTATGCCGCCGATGCAGATAAAAAAGAAAAAGAAATGGAAGACTCGGATTTACCATTTTGATGAAATTTAAGGGCGGAGGGGATTAAATCCCCTCATTGCCCACTACATACAGGAGGAATAAATATGCAGTCATTGCAAAATATTGAAACAATGAAAGTTATGGGAGTTGAATTTAGAAACATTCCCAACTTACTTAGGTTTTACGAGGTTGACGTTAAAAGACCTATATTGGACGAACACCGTTTAGAGGTTATTTTGAAAAATATTGTTGAACCTAAAAAAATGCAAGATGCCCTAGGCGTTAGAACTTGCTTTGAAACACGAGACAACACTACTTTTCACAATGTTAAAACTTATTCGTTCAAGGTCTACTACCGTGATAGAATGGATAACTTGTGGGGGTTTTACGAAATCCCAAAAGAAATTCAACATATCAAATACATTGATGAACGCACGGATGCTTTATACGACTGGCAAGAAACGTGTAATTTAGTAGTGGAATTTTAGGGGGGTGCTAATATGGCAACATTATATGAAATAACCGCCGATTTTAGGGCGTTGCAAGACTTGCTAGAAAATGACGAAATTGACGAGCAAGCCTACAAAGATACAACTGAATTGCTCAATTACGACCTATCCGATAAAGCAGAGGGTTATGCTAAAATCCTTAAATCATGGGATTCGGATATTTGTGGTATAGATGCGGAAGTGGCACGGTTAGAACACCGCAAGGCGATGCTACAAAACAGGCAAAAGCGGTTAGAATTTGACCTAAAAACTAGCATGGAGTTCGTCAACAAAAAAGAAATAAAAACGCCACTTTTCACGATAGTTATAAAGACGAACCCTGCAAAGGTTGAGTTTCTAAACAAGGAACTTATCCCAGAAATATACAAAAAATATGCACCGCCACCGCCGCCGACTATCGACAAAATTGCAATCAAAAAATCTATCAAAAATGGAACGCCTGTACCTGGAGCAGTTTTGGTGCAGGAAGAAGTTTTGAAAATAAAATAACGGCTACTTGACAAAACAGGCAGACTGTGGGCGTTATAAAATATAAAGCGTCCGCAGTCCGCCCTAACAGAAAGGAAAAACTTATGTGTCGGACGTTGAGGCAGAGCGGGCAGGTCTGGCAGGCGGGTTAAATCGGACGAGTATCAACTATATGACCAAAAAGCGGTAACTCAATATTTGTGTGATATGTGCGGTTATGATAGAAAGGAGGGATAAAAATGGGAACGGCATTATACAAAAAAACTAACCCTAACTTGACGGGAATCAATATAATTAGTGGAGAAGAGGGTTATCCAACAATGGAAGTACACTCAGAAGAGGGCGTGTACATTGACGGAAAATTTTTGAACGGCGTAATGGATTACACCATACATACAAACATAAATAAAACAACAATACAATTAAATTTAATAGTCAACACGCTATACTATCAAGATGATTGTGTTGGTATGAAAACAGAACGTTTTATAGATGGCATTTAACATCCCAAATTACCCGTCTGCCAGACTGGCAGGAATGTGAAAATTTTGCTGGTACTAAAGGCTTTTAACATAGCAGTTTTAATTAAAGCCTATTATAGAAAGGGGGTGCAAAAATGAGAGCAATAATACCTTTGTATAGCAACAGTTTTGTCAATTTAGACAATGTTGTTACAATATGTAGCGAAAAAACGGAAAAGCCGTATAGAATCCAAGACAAAAAAATGCTTGACGAAAGATTTGACGAAGATTCTGTTTTATATGATATTTGGGCGATAACCAATGCAAAATTGCAAACGCTCATCACGCCAAAAGGGCGAAAACGGTTCGGAAAACTGTTGAATATCGGTTCACCTGCTGGACGGGCAGACAAAAACAATGAGATAAAGCAACTTGCCCTAATTTAGAAACAATAGGGGAAATTCCCCTACCCGCCTGCCTGGCGGGCAGGTAATGCACACAACAAAAGTTGAGTTGTTCAAAACATAAATTCCCTTGTTTTGGGCAGTTTGGCTAGGATTACAGCTTGCAAAAAAATAACAAAACTTCCTCCGTTTGCTTTGATGTTTTATATAATACAAGCTAGTGGGTTCGATTCCCACGTGCGCAATAAGCCCCAAGAGTACGGATAACTACGTTCAAGGAACTCGCGCCAATATCCTTGGTTGGCAGGGGCGTTTTAATAAAAAATAACACATGACTCCACAAAGGTCAAGGTTTCGTGGATAGTGTGAAAGCAAGACGAGTAAGGCAAATCAATACAATAAACAGACAAATATTATTTAATAAAACTGTGAGTAGATACGTGTTAGCGGTGTGCTAAAGCGTGTTGACGTAAAGGTGCTTAGATACGTGCTGGCGGTGTACTAAAATGTGTTGGCGTTAGGGTGTACAGATGCGTGGAATAATCCGTGTACTGTTATGTGTTAGCGTTGAGGTGTTTAGATACGTGGCGAGGGTGTACTAAAGTGTGTTGACGTTGAGGTGCTTAGATATGTGGCTAGGGTGTACTACATCGTGGAAAGGAATAATCATATGCTGCTGACAGGAAATGTCGGGCAAAACTATATGCTAGATGTGAATTTTATAAAAAAATCGGAAGTACAACAACTAGTAGTGGCTTGTGGAGTTAGTTCAATAGGCGTGATAATATCGCTGTTAGGCAAAATATACGAAACAGGCTACCACATAGAGTTTACCGAAGAACTTGTATCTTGTGTCGCTAGTGAAACAAAACTAAAAAGTGGCACAATACGAGAAACAATCAATATGGCGGTCAAGGTTGGATTTTTCAACCAAGAAATCTTCAAAAAATATTCATTGCTAACTTCAAAGCAAATCCAAGAAAATGCCGCCCAAACACAGCCAAACATCAGCATAGAACCTAAATATTCTCTAGTGGACCTGCCCGTCCGGCAGGCGGGTAATAGGCTTATTAGTAATGCCCAAAATCAAATTTCGGAAAACAGTCAGACGAGAGAGAATCATTTCAAAGATTCGAATATTCGAGAAACAAATTCTAAGTCCACAGGAGGGGTCATTGTGGACTCGAAAGAAGAAGTCGATATCGAGAAAGATAAAAAAACTCTCTCTCGTCCGACCGATAGGGCGGACCCGCCTGCCCCTGCCCGTCCGGCAGGCGGGGAGCGGGCAGGCAAAAAAGAAACAAAACTAAAAGATAAAAAAGTATTTCCGCCCGAAAGCATTGAATACAGATGCACAAAATACGTCATGGAAAAGGTGCTTGAATTTAATCCGAACAACAAAAAAGCCCCCAAATCGGAGAACGACCCCAAATTTCAAGAATGGTGCGTGCATATTGACAGAGCAATCCGATTAGACAAACGTCCTGTAAACGAATTGAGAAAATTAACAAAATTCGCCTTTGAAGACGATTTTTGGCGAAAAACAATCCAAAGTACAAGCGGATTACGAGAAAATTACGACACAATTTTTATGAAAATGAAAGGGGAAACCACCAATGGCAATAATTCAAGATATAGTGGAAGTACAAAAACTATCCAGCAAGCGGCAGCAGAGCGAGCAAATCGCCCACCGCCAACATCGGGAAACGTCTATTGACCATACACCTACAAACAATTATTCCCACATAGAGGTTGCAAAAATTTTAGAAGAAGAAAACCGTTACCAACGCTTGAAAAATAGCGGATTAAACAATAGCAAGTACGCAAAACTAATCTTTGACAATTACAAAACCGCCGAGCATTGGCAAGCGAAACTAAAACTCAAGGCAGAAAAATTTTGTTTGGGAACAAACGACTGGTTTTATATCGGTGGACAAAGCGGAGCAGGAAAAACGCATCTTTGCACAGCAATGTTAAGTTACTTTTTAACGCAAGGAAAATCGGTAAAATATATGCCGTGGTTGAGTGCATCAAGAAAAATAAAAGCGGTGGTTACTAGCGATTTTGAATATTACCAAGCCGTGCAACCGTTAAAAGATGTTGATGTTTTATACATAGACGATTTTTTCAAAACAGAGCAAGGCAAAATGCCGACATCAGCAGATATTATGCTTGCGTTTGAAATAATAAACGAACGCTATAACGCTGAAAAATCAATGATAATCTCATCGGAACTGTATTCTAGCGAGGTTTTGGAAATTGACGAAGCCACAGGCAGCCGAATTTACGAAATGGCAGGAGAATATGTGGAAAACATCTACGTTGACAACGACAAAAATTATCGCACTGCCCAAAAGATAGGAGAATTAACATGATTGAAAACATAGCAATCGATAGAATAATCCCACATCCAAACAATCCAAGAAAAGATTTAGGGGATTTAACGGAACTAGCTGCAAGCATTGCTACAAGCGGAATATTCCAAAATTTAACAGTGGTAAAGTCTGTTATAAAAGAGGACGACAGCAACTGGCGAAACAGCGAAATAACGGCAATCCGCCCGCCTGCCGAGCGGGCAGGTCAAGGTTACACGGTAATTATCGGACATCGCCGATTAGCTGCTGCAAAACTTGCAGGGCTAGAAACCGTCCCATGTGCAGTTGTGGAAATGGATGAAAAAATGCAGTTATCAACAATGTTGTTAGAAAATATGCAACGTGTGGATTTAACACTAATCGAACAAGCCCAAGGAATCCAGTTAATGCTAGATTTAGGCGAAACAGTAGCAAGCATAGCCGAACAAACAGGGCTTTCGCAAACAACGATCCGCAGTCGCAAAAAAATAGCCGCCCTCGACCAAACCAAGCTACAGCAAGCCGCCGAACGTGGAGCAACTTTATCCGATTACGCCGAACTTGACAAAATAACCGACATTACGCTAAAAAACAAGGTTTTGGAGAGCATTGGAACGCATAATTTTAATTTTCGTTTGCAAGATGCAATCGAGCGGGAGCAAGCTGACAAAATGCGTTCAGAAGTTTTGGCAAAAATACAGGAATTTGCAATAGAAATAACCACAATTACGGATGAAGATAATGTGATTTTATATAAATCAATCCGCCACAAAACAACGGCATACGAAGATTTTGAATCGCCTGAAGATAGCGAAACCGTGCAATATTACTATAATCTTGACAATAACGGTTGTATCGACCTTTACGTGGCAGATTGGAACGAATACGACCAAAAAGCAACAGCTGAAATTGAGCAAAAACAATCCGAACAAGCCGAAACGCACCGCCGTGAGCAGTTGCAAGAATTAGCAAAAAAATGTTACAACTTGCGAATGGCGTTTGCTAGGGATTTTAGCGGATTTCATAGTAGCAACAGGGAAAATATTGAAAAAGTAGCAATGCCAGTATTTGCACAAAATTTGGGGCAAATGGATAAACAAATTTTTGAAAATTTTATCGGTGTTGAAAATCTTCCATATGATTGGGAACTTGATAATAGCGATATTCCAAAGGAAGAACAACCCCCCGCCTGCCGGACGGGCAGGGAAAGCTACGCAAGTACACAACGCCGTGTTTTATGCCTTGATAATATGTCAACAATGCAGTTGATGTTTACAGTTACCTATTTAAGGCTGGAAAACAACAAATATATGTATTTTAACTACTCCTACAATCATGAAAACAACACCAAACTAAATTTGCTGTATGAATTGTTGTGTAGTTTAGGCTATCAAGTTTCAGACGAGGAATTGGCATTACAGAACGGCACACACGAATTATTTAACACAACTAGCAACAGAGAGGAGTTGACCGCATGAGTATGATAAATCTGCGAAAATACTTAAATTTTTGCGAAAAGCACGACTTAGACAGCGAAGAATACTACCAAACAGGCGGAGTTAATGTTTACAATGCCTTACTCAACGAAAACGGCGAAGAACCAAGCAAAACAGATTTTTTAACAGCACATTGGAACTATCAGCATCAAAAAAGAAGACCTGCCTGTTCGGCAGGTAGGCGAAAATAATGTAGCATACACAACACAATATACACAATAGCAGAAAGGACGGCAAAAATGTTAAAAATCAAAGAATACCCAATATGGGTATGTTGGAATCGCCGAGATAACAATAAAATCCCAATAAACGCCAAAACAGGGCAACCTGCCAAATCTAACGACCGTATCACATGGAGCGACTTTGAAACTGCTAATGTTGCCCAAAATCAATACGGCGGTGGATTAGGCTTTATGTTTGACGAGACATTAGGCTTATGTGGAATCGATATTGATATAAAAGGCGACCCTGTAAAGTTGCAAGAAAGCCAAAATATATTGGAAATGTTCAAAGGCACGTATGCGGAAAAAAGCCCAAACGGCGGTTATCATATAATATTTACCTGTGATATTTCCAAAGTGCCGCAAGTCGAAGGCAAATTACACGGCGATTACTACCAAAAAAATCCGCAAAATGGGCTTGAATGTTACATTGCAAAGTTTACCAACCGCTATTTTACCTACACAGGCGATGCGGTAACTTCGTTGAATATTACCGACCAGACTCCGCAGTTGTTGCAGTTTTTGGATAAATACATGAAAAAGCCAATAAAACCGCCTGTACAAAAAGTTGAAAATGCTCGACCTGCAATAACACCTGCTCGTATGGCAGGTGGGCAACCGCTAAACATCGACATACTCAACATAGCAAGAAACGCAAAAAACGGAGCAGATTTCATAGCCCTATACGATAATGGCGACATAAGCAGTTGCAACAACGATGACAGCAGTGCAGATTTAACATTATGCAACAAACTAGCTTTTTATTGCCAAGGTAATTTTGCCGAAATTGACGCATTATTCCGACAATCAGCACTATATCGTAAAAAATGGGAACGTGAAGATTACCGCACAGCCACAATAAACAAGGCAATAGCAACGTGCAGAGAATTTTATACTCCCAAAAAGTTCGAAAACACGGTAGCAATGGCAAATTTGCCAAAAAACGAAACCAAAATTGACAATGTCGGTATCGAAGAATTTCCAAAATTCCCAAACTTTGCAGGATTAGCTAAAATTCCGCCAAACGACAAGCAAGCCGAACAAGCCATTTTGGCAAGTATGCTTGTTGACAACGAAAAAATAGGAACGGCTCTCGAATATTTGCAAACTGGAGATTTCTATCAACCGCAAAATAACGCCATTTTCGCCGCAATAATTGAACTCTACAACGCAAACACGCCAGTAGACAGCGTAACATTATGCGAAAAGCTAGTTTCAAAAGGACTTTTCGAACAAATCGGAGGTTTTGAATATATCCAAGAAATTTCTAAAACCACCGAAACGACCTACACAAGCACGAATGCCGCAAATTACGCAAAAATTGTAGCAGAAAAATCCAAAGCACGAGCCTTGATAAAACTGTCAACAGAGTTATCGGAAAAAGCCTACCAGCACGAAAATATATCCGACTTGCTAAATCAAGCCGAAAAAGGAATATTTGAACTTTCCACGAAACAAGCCAATCCGCACAAGCCATTTGTGGATTTAATGAACGAATCCATTGACGAATTGAACGAACGCAGTAAATCCAAAAGCAAGTTTACAGGCATTGAAACAACTTTCATAGATTTTGACATAATCACGGCTGGCTTGCAAAAATCAGATTTAATATTGATTGGCGCACGTCCAAGCATGGGAAAAACGGCGTTTTTGCTAAATATCGCCGAAAATGTGGCAAAACAGCGGATTCCAACAGCTGTGTTCACATTGGAAATGTCCGAGCGACAGCTTACAAACAGAATATTATGCACTCACGCACGAATCGATAGCACAGCCTACAAAACAGGCAATCTATCAGACGAAGATTGGGACAGACTTGTGGACACTATGGATGTTTTTTACAAATATGAAAATTTTCCGTTGCATATAATGAACACGCCAGCAATCAACGTAACAGCCTTGCGTTCGGCGTGTCGCAAGCTAAAAACGGAGCAAAATCTTGGCTTGATAATAATCGATTATTTGCAATTAATGACGACCTCGTCAACAAGAAAAGCCGAAAATCGGCAAGTAGAAATATCGGAAATATCACGATCCTTAAAAAGTCTAGCGTTGGAGTTGGATATTCCAATAATAGTAGCTGCCCAATTAAGCCGAGCGGTGGAACAAAGGCAAAATAAACGTCCGCAATTATCGGATTTGCGTGAAAGCGGTGCAATAGAACAAGATGCCGATATAGTGGCGTTTTTGTACCGAGATAAATATTATAATGCCGAAACCGAAGAGCCGAGCGTGGCGGAATTGATAATTGCCAAGCACCGCAACGGAGCAACAGGCGTGGTAAAATTGCTGTTCTTGGAGCAGTTTACTAAATTTTTGAATTTGGCACGATAGCCGAAAGGGGAAATAAAAATGAATATTCATGAGGTTACTAATTGGAGGTTTCGTGGGAAAGTTGAAGGGAAATGGCACGAGTGGAGTTTGCTAGAATCATTAGGGTTTTCAAGCGAATTCATTGCCTTAATTGACCCTACAACAGTTGGATTATATTCGGGCATGAGAGATAAAAACGGCAACCCAATATTCGAGGGAGATATGCTGAAATACGAAGAAGACCGAGTAAATCCCGTTGTTTTTGAAGATGGTAGTTTTCAGCTACAGGGTAGTGGTGGATTGAGACCGTTGCGTTATCACCATTTATTGAATAACACAACCTTGGATGCTGAAATTATCGGTAATTTGCATGATAATCCAGAGTTAAATATTTGGCTATATTTAATGGCACCCGAAAGCGAGCAATACAAATTGGCAGTATCACTAAGCAATCCTAACTAGATTTAATGAAACGGCGAGGCAGGAGACATCGCCGATTATATGAGGCTTTATTGCGAGATATTGAAACAATTTAACCCTGCAAACGAAACGTAACTAATTTTGCAGGAGATAAGCAGCTGGATTGAAGCAATTTATAAAAGTCAAACGGAGGAACAGCCTTGAAAAAATACCATTTTCTTACCAGTTGGCGACATCACAAAGATTTCCGATATGACGATTATGCTATTTGTCTAAATTGTCCAAAACAAAACGAGGATTTATCCGAGCAACGTCGCCTTGAACTAATGAAACGGCGAGAAATAAGTAACTGTGAAGATTGCTACCTGCCTGTCGGCAGACAGGCCACTATCCGCCAAATAGGCGAGCAAGGCGAATACACGAAGAACGCAAAGCCAACTTGAAAATGTGGCTTGCAATAATATCAATAATAATAACATCTGCCGTATTTGCACTACTTGTGTATTTTATTAGCAGTTGAGGAAAGGAGTCATGCAAAATGACAAATTTAACAATATTTGAAAATGCCGATTTTGGCAAAATACGCACTATAGAAATTAACGGCGAGCCATGGTTTGTGGCAAAGGATGTAGCTCAAAGTTTGGGCTACACATGGAATGGAGTGCAAAGAATCGCCCACGTTCCACAAGAATGGAGAGGGGTAACATCTGTTGTTACCCCTAGCGGAAACCAAGAGATGAGCATATTATCGGAACAAGGTTTATACTTTTTCCTTGGGCGTTCGGACAAGTCAACAGCATTACCATTTCAAAAATGGATAGCGGGCGAAGTCCTGCCACAAATCCGAAAGCACGGTGGCTACCTAACGCCAAGTAAAATAGAAGAGGTTTTACTAAACCCCGACACAATAATCCGTCTTGCCACCGACCTAAAAAACGAACGTCAAAAAAGTGCAACTTTACAGGAACAAAATAGCCTGTTAGAGCAAAAAGAAAAGGAAAACACTGCTAAAATAGCGGAGTTGCAACCAAAAGCCGAATACACTGACACAATCCTATCTAGCCAAAATAGTGTAACAGTCACGCAAATAGCTGCTGATTATAAAATGTCCGCCAAAAAGTTAAATGAAATTTTGCGTAGCCAAGGTGTGCAATGGAAAGTTGGCAATCAATGGGTTTTAATTAGCAAATACCAAGACAGCGGCTATACGAAAAGTGCCACATATGAGTATACGAGCAATAAAACGGGCAAAGTTACAGCAACAATGTCAACACAATGGACACAAAAAGGGCGGTTGTTCATCAATACAATATTAAATAAAATGGGAATTTACGCCACAGTTGACCTGTCTGCCGACAGGCAAGATAATAACGACAAACAAGAGCAGCTGGCACTATAAAAAATAAAGGAGAATGTATATGACAAATGCAAAAATGGAGTTGGAAGAAATGTTGTTAAATCCCGATACGATAATCCAATTAGCAAACACCCTAAAATCGGAGCAACAACAGCGGCAATCGTTACAGCAACAAAACGCTGAATTACAGCAAAAAATAAACAACCGATACGTCAAAGCGGACGAATCAAATGATTCGCAATGTTTTAGCGAAATAGCCTTACAATGCAACTTGCCGCCACGAGAATTTACCCAAAAATTGGTAGACGAAAATTATCTTTACCGCAAAAATGGCAAACTATTGCCAAATCCCAATCGTGTGGATGAGGGACTGTTTGAGATAAAAGCGTGGGCATCACAAACGGTACTAACGGAAAAGGGACAAAAATTCTTCAAGAAGCAGCTTAAACAAAATTCGCTACCAACCGTACCCAAAGTAGAAAGCAAAATTATTACGATACAAAATCACAAGTTCCGCATACTGGAGTTTGAACAAAAAATTTACCTTGTAGCAAAGGATATAGCGGAACGGTATAACTACGAAAACACGTTAGAAATGCTAACATCCAATAAAGTTCCGTCAATAGAAGTGCTAACAAATACTATTGAGGACACGAAAAAATTCAAGCAATATAGTATAATAACTGGCTATGATGCTTTGAAAATAATTGAAAAAGGGGGACGGGCAGGTACTGCCTTTGCTGAGTATCTTTGCTTTCTTATGTTAAAGCATTATTTTCACTGTAGGGATAAAAAAGAGAAAAAATGGTATAACCACTCCTTTGAAGAGTGGCTAAGACTTACTACAATAGTATTTACAAATGAAGAATGGCACTTTTCTCATTATGGCAAGCAACAAATACGTTGGCGTAAGTACGACGGCGAGTTTTGGGTAATTCTAAAAGATGTTGCACTGGCCTTAAAATTAAATGGTAAAGACCCAGTGAATCGTGCAAAATGGATATTAAAGAAAAACACATTGTATAATGTGGCGGAGTTAAAAAAATTTGCAATACCAAGCACTCCAACAAAAGCTGTTGCAATAAAACCTAGCGATATTGGCAGATTGGATCCTTCCCAAATACCACTAAATGAATTGAGAAACTTTTGTACTTGGCTATGGGAAGAAATCCGAGCCTATGAAATTAAACTATAGAAAGAGGCAGACCAATGAATAATCTAATAAAAGTAACGTATGAGGGCGAAAACCCAACAATAAGCGGAAGAACGCTACATGAATTTTTGGAAGTAGAAACCAGATACAACGATTGGTTTAATAGGCTTAAAAAGGATTTAATCGAAAACGTTGATTTTGTGGCTGTTACTCAAAAAAGAGTAACAGCTCAAGGCAACAAAACAACCTATACCGACCACGCAATAAAATTGGACGTAGCCAAGGCAATAACCATGCTCCATCGTAGCAAGCGTGGCAAGCAAGTCCGCCAATATTTCATCGAGGTAGAAAAACAATGGAACAGCCCCGAGTTAGTCATGGCGAGAGCGTTAAAAATATCACACAACAAAATCAACGAATTAACCACCACAATAGCCGAACTAAAGCCAAAAGCCGAATACGCCGACAAAGTGCTTGCAAGTCCAAACACGGTAACAATAACGCAAATAGCCGCTGATTATGAAATGACAGGTCAGCAGTTAAACGAACTGTTGCAGGAATGCAAGGTTCAATACAAACAAAATAATCAGTGGATTTTATGCGTAAAACACCGAGGAAACGGCTACACTGACAGCGAAACAGCTGAAAACGCCGCAATTATAACAAGATGGACACAAAAGGGGCGACAATTTATTTACGAAATATTAAGCAAAAGCGGATTTAATCCTAAAAAAGGGAGTTTGTCATGAACTTCAACAAGTATGGCAACCGCAAAATAGTAATAGATAATATCGCATTTGCTAGCCAAGCCGAAGCCCGTCGTTACCAAGAATTGAAATTATTGAAAAAAGTAGGCGAAATACGAGAGTTTCGGGTACAGCCCAAATATGCACTATATTCCAAAGAAGACAAGTTGATAGGATATTATACCCGCCTGCCGGCGGGCAGGTCGCCGATTTTGAGGTAATCGATAAAGACAAGCATATTTGGGCAGAAGATGTAAAAGGCAAGGCAACTAGCCTATTCAACTGGAAAGCCAAGCACTTTAGGGCAGATTATACACTAGAGTTGCGGATAATTGAAGCGTGAAAGGGGATAACTCATTGGCTAGACGAGTTTATGAGGAAAGACTGCACTGTTGTGATAATTGCAAGCATCGCAAAACGGATTTTTATGGAGGTTTTTGTAATACACACAAACTTTGCATTCTAATGTCCTCGGAAAGTTACTGTGAAAATTGGGCAACAAGAAAAAAACAAAATCAAAAACTATTGCCGTTTACAGGGCAAATAAAACTAATGGAGGAATTAACGTGAACGAAAAATGGGAGCAAGAAATTCTTGCAAAAATAGACCGTGGCGAAACCTTAACAGACGTAGAAGTTGCAGACCTTGTAACTGAATACGCCACGTATGAGTACAAGTCAGAACCAGACGAGTGCGATAGGTGGTACAATAGCATGACCACAATAGTACGGATAAGCGAGCCTGGAGATTCATGCAGATTATTTAGCGTTGAATGGCGCGAGGCACGTGATGCAGAAATGTATAACGACTTTGAAAGCCAGTTGCCAGTAGAGGTAGAAAGCTATCAAGAAGTAATAAAGGTTGTAAAGTATCGACCAATAACTAGACACGTAAAGGAGAATTAACATGAACGAAATTTTGTGCAGGGGTCGTGGTATTGAAACGGATTGGCGAGGCGAAGAAGCACATGGCCATCAAACAGAGGTGGAGTGGTATTATGGCAACTATATTTGTACTGATCCCGAAACTTATATTATGGACGATACTTACCGCACAGAAACCGATGAGGGTGGGTATCTTATTATAAAAAGACCTAGACAAGTTGACCCCCAAACAATAGGGCTTTGTACATGGCAAAAAGATAAAAACGGCAAATTAATTTTTGATGGCGATATATTAAAAACCGAAACGGGTTGCACATTAAACCATAAATATTTAGTTGTGCATTGGGTAGAGCCTTTATCAGGATTTTATAAAACTTGCGTATCAAATGTAGAAATACCCAGTTGTCGAACTAGGCTGTCAAATACTGAAGATTATGAGGTAATCGGCAATATCCACCTGTCTGCCGACAGGCAGGCGACAACCCCGAGTTGTTGCTAATGGCAGACAGGCGAAAGGAGAAGAAACGATGATTGTTTTATGGATTTATCTAGCAGTAACAAGTGTTATTACTATAGTCATGCTGTTAGGCTTTTTTGTAGAAGATGGCTTTGAAATAAGGTCTTTGACTGAAGCATTTACAGTAGAAACGATTTTTTGTTGGGTGCTTATGACTGTATTTGCGTTTCCATTGGCGATAATGGTGGTACTTACAATAGCCATATATAGTCTTGGTAATAAAAAAGTAGCTAACAAAGAGTTAGAAAAATGCAATCTTTGCCCATACAAGCTAAACTTTATAGAACCAAAGAAACGAGAAACAAATTGTTTCATGGACAGCTGTGAAGATTTGAACAGCCGAAGAAATTAAGTAAGCGAGAACGAAACGTGCTTTAGTATTGTATAAATTGGCAAAAAGCAACATGGATTCGCTAGCTCCGCTTGAAAGGAGAAATTTCAATGAACTATGAAGTTCTAATAATATGGATTGTAGGAAGCCTTGGGCTGTTTATCCCAGTATGGTGGATGAATATACCGCTAAGACAGTACAAACGACAACTCCGCAAAATAAAAGCAAACTGCAAATCCTGTATAAAACAAACCGATGAATATAAACCGATATTTAAGAAATATTCCGATGGTAGCTCCATAACAATTTTTGGGATATGTCAAGAATGCCCAAGCAATCCAATTTGTTTGGAAAGACAACTCAACGAAACTACGAGAAAGGAGTTGAAATAATATGCAATGGTACACAATAGTAATTTTAACAATATTGGGTGTACATCTAGCAAATGCGATAGGCTACATTTTAGTGAGCATCTTCAAAGTTGATGAAGGTGTCGCAATATTCTTTACTGTGTTTACCGTGTTTGTTCCAATTTGGGGTTTAGCTTACTTAGTAAGAGAAACACGAAATTACAAAAGCCGAAAAGACTACTACAAAAGCGAAAAAGTAAATTTGATAAGCTATCTTTTTGGCAAACGCCCCAAACCAAAGCCCAGAGAAGTAAAAAAGCAGTGTGGAATTTGCAAGTTTATACGTTTGGAAACTTGCACTGACGGCTTTCAATATGCTTGTACGAAACACAAGGTACACACCGTAACAGACTTCCGTTTTACTTGTGAAATGTTTGAACAAAAGCCAATAGAGGAAGTTTTCAGCAAAAAGGAGTGATAAAATGGCAGTTTATCTAGCAATAACAACATTTATAGCGTTAATAGTAGCATTTTGTTGGATATTTGAAGACCCTAAAAAAATGCCTACCCGCCTGCCGGACGGGCAGGTAAATACGAATATCCAACATATTACACAGACTGCGATAATTGCGAATATCGAAAGCATTATAATAAAAATCAATCTCTCAAAGGAGGAAACAAAAAATGAAAAATAACAAAAAAACACAATTAGGAAAATCGGTAGAGATTTATATCTTTTATGGAAAGTTATTCTTTCTAGCAATGATTGGTATTGTGGGATTGCTTATAATAGGCTCATTTATGATGAATGGAAGTTTTCCGTATGAAGATAAGGACAATTTGTTTAAGATGCTGGGAATAGGAATTTTCCCTTTACTGAGCGGCTTGATGTTGCGATATATGGTTGCTGCTTTAAGTGGAGTCGGCATTGAAGCAACCCACGAAAATAATGAAGAGGAGGAAACAAAAAATGGCACAAAATAGCAAAATAGAATGGACAGACACAACCTGGAACCCAATCACAGGGTGCACAAAAATTTCAGACGGCTGCAAGAATTGCTACGCCGAAAAAATGGCGAATCGTCTGTATAAAATGGGCAATGCGAAATATGCGAACAATTTTACCGTTACATTACACGTAAACGCCCTAAATGAGCCATATAAGTGGAAAAAGCCAAGGCGAATTTTCGTCTGCTCGATGTCGGATTTATTCCACGAGGACGTACCAGACGGTTTTATACAAAAGGTTTTTGCGGTTATGAACGAAAATCCTCAACACATTTTCCAAGTGCTAACCAAACGAATCCACCGTGGATTAAGCAATCAAATGGAAAAATTAACGTGGTCAAAAAATATTTGGCTTGGTACAACGATTGAGAATGGGGAAGCAAAAACGATGGCAGGAATAAGTATGTTAAGGTACACTGCAGCGAAAATTAAATTTATTTCGTTCGAGCCGCTTTTGCAAGATGTGGGCAACCAGTTAGATTTATATGGCATTGATTGGGCAATAGTAGGCGGTGAAAGCGGAGCAAACGCACGCACAATGCAAGAAGATTGGGTGCTAAACATCAAAAAACAATGCGAAGAGCAAAACGTGGCTTTTTATTTCAAGCAATGGGGCGGCAAAAATAAGAAAAAGGCAGGTTGTCTTTTACAAGGGCGAACTTGGGACGATATGCCGAAAGGGGTGTAAAAATGTTAGGTTATATAATAGTTTTTGCAACAATTTTGTTTCTTATACCTTTGGTATGTATGTTGTTTGAACATTATACCGAGAAAAAGCAAGAATACAAACGCTTAAAATGCCAAAATTGCGAATATCGCCGAAGTTACCTCAATAACTCAAAATTCGGCACTTATCGTTGGGACAGGCAAAGGCGGACTTTTATGAAGAAAGAAGGGGACTAAAAATGGACTACAAGCGAAGAAAGTTATCTCCCAAAGAACGTGGACAAATTCACGGAAGTTGGGGGGGGCATTGTGCCTATTGCGGTTGTGATTTAGCAATCAAAGATATGCAGATAGACCACCTGTCTGCCGACAGGCAAACAGCCGCTCCGCAAGGGTGGTAGCGATACGTTAGATAATATGCTACCCACTTGCCGCCCATGTAATCACAGAAAAGGAACACTGGACATTGAGCAATTTAGGGAAGATATAGCAAATTTCCCCAATGTATTGCAACGAGATAGCGTTACATATAGGAACGCTGTCCGCTTTGAGGTGGTTATACCTAATCCACACGAAGTTAGATTTTATTTTGAAAGAGAGGGGGGTTGAAGAATGAAAAGAAAAAACCCAAGCGACAACACAATAGATTTTGCAACTTTAGGTATTGAAGGTAAGATTGCATATTTACTTGTTTTTTGGAGTAGTTTGTTCCAATGGGTTGGTTGTATAGGTACAATACTTACAGCAATGATAATAGCTTTCGTGGGTCTGACATTCATGGAAAGCAGCTACGAAGGTAAAGATTTTTGGACCATAGCTACAGATTTTTGGGCTATAGTTAGCGAGTCTATAGTGTACGACATTTTAATCTTTTCCATAGTATCGTTCTTTGCAGGAGTTGTACTTTACATATTTATAAAAATTCTATTACGCATAGACGAGCGGAGGAACAAAGAAAAGGAGGAATAACGATGTTTCCATATGAGGAATGTAGCGATTGCAATTACTTAGATAGAGAATTACTGTTTGAAGAGTGCAGAATTGATAGCGATGGAGAAACCTATTGGCACAGAGAGTATGAAGATGTCTGCACATGGAACTTCCAATGGTTCGAAGATGAAAACGGCGAATTTTGCGATTGCGAGTACGAAAATAATCTGTTGGGGGTGTTAAAATGATAGGATTTTTAGTTTTTACTAACATTATCAGTATCATAGTCATCGTGCTATTTTACCGTGATTTTGTGCAAAATATTATTGATGTTAGGCGATTAAAAATAGATTTAACGGGTATGTTCGAGATAAATGATTTTAACAATAATGGACCACAAACGTTAGAAGAAATTTTTGATTACGCTAAAGAGGTGTTTTATCTACCCAATAATCCAAAAGCTATTTTATTTAACGGTGTTGAAATATATTCTAACGAAGTTAAATACAAAGACGCGGTCATTGTCAAAGTTTGTTCAGCATATTGGGAATATGACAAGGATTTAACTAGCGAAGACAGACGTTACACAAACCGCTTACTTGGGTCATGTTGTTCATATTTTGAAAAAATAATCCGCATAAGAAACGGCGATGTGGCACGCAAGAAAAGAGAAACAATACAAGATTTACGGGAAACTGTCCCATTGTTTTCAAAAGAGAAAAATGGACATGGTATAAACGAGAGGAGTGATTGACATATGAACTATATTTTACATTTTCTCCCAATTTTCCTTTTATTTTCGGCAACCGTTTGGATACTGTGGTTTGTAATGTTGTATGACTATCGTGTAACAAGAGGAGATGGTCGTAGTATGTGGTCTGTCGAACCGACAATAACTTTTACAGCACTAATTACTTTCTGTATAAGCGTAGGTATGGGTTTGTATATATTTCTAAACCAGCCCGACCCACCAGACCCACCTGTAATGGTTCAAGTTACAGTAGAAGAACGCCAAATAAACGAACAAAATCGTATAGTCTACGTGGTATCACAAGGAGAACGCTTATTTA